>Ga0209273_10000143_pt1 | contig 136734 bp, 104 predicted proteins | sample tdAd471_FD_187126 | JGI IMG/M metagenome (GOLD analysis project Ga0209273, IMG submission 187126) | Marine sediment microbial communities from the Atlantic coast under amendment with organic carbon and nitrate - tdAd47.1 (SPAdes)... | ecosystem: Environmental > Aquatic > Marine > Coastal >... | reverse complement strand
AGACGAGGAGCAGGCCTTCGTTGACCTTACAGGCGGCGGCGTGCTCCAGGCTTCGCTGGAGCACGCCGCCGGCATGGCCCTCGTCCAGGAGCTTGACGACGTGCGTCTGCTGCCGGAGGCCTTCGAAGCTTCCTTCGAACGGGGACGCGGCATCTACGACGCGTACTGCTCGACTTGCCACGGCCAGGACGGTGCAGGCTTGCCATCGACAGCCCCTCCGCTCCTTCGGTCCCAGTGGGTCCTGCAGGACGAAGAACGCCTGACTCGTCTGGTGCTGGACGGCCTCCAGGGTCCCATCGAGGTGAACGGCACCACCTACGCATCTCCCGACATCGTCGAGAACATGCCCGGCATCCGGCAGCTGGATTACAGTGACCAGGATGTGGCTGATGTCCTGACCTTTGTGCGAAACGCCTGGACGAACCAGAGCGGTGGCGTCACGGCCGAACAAGTCGCAGCGGTACGCGCCGAGGGGCAGCATGCACCGTGGACAGCGGCATCACTGAGTGCCTCGGAGTCCGACTGGACGCCACTTTTCAACGGCGAAGACCTGGACGGATGGACGCAGCTCGGCGGCAACGCCCGGTACGAGGTGCGCGATGGAATCATCGTAGGCACGACTGTCCCGAACACCCCCAATTCCTTCCTGACCACCGACGAGTATTACGCAGACTTCATTCTGGAGCTGGAATTCCGGGTGGACTCGCTGCTCAATTCCGGCATTCAGATCCGATCGAACAGCCTTCCGGAGTACAATAATGGCCGGGTGCACGGCTACCAGGTCGAGATCGATCCTTCTGATCGCGCCTGGAGCGGGGGCGTCTATGATGAGAGCCGACGCGGCTGGCTCTTCCCGCTGACTGGCCGCCCTGCAGCGCAGCAGGCTTTCCGCCAGAACGAGTGGAATCACTATCGCATCGAAGCGCGCGGGGACCACATCCGGACCTGGGTGAATGGTGTCCTGGCAGCCGATCTGATCGATTCGATGACGGCCGAAGGCTTTATTGGCCTGCAAGTGCACTCGATTGGCTCGCCGGATCTGTCCGGCAAGACCGTCGAGTGGCGCAACATCCGGATACGGGAATTGGACTAATGCTTCTCAGCATGATTGCTCGTAGTTACCGGCTTCAAAACCCTCGTCGAGCAGAAAGACCCGGAGCAGGAGTAACCAGCCACTCCAACCGGCCCGTCTATTCCATTTCGCGGGACGTGACGTAGAACCCGGGATCGACGGTCAATTCAGCACCTGCCGGCACTTCCACGGTTTGCCAACCGGCATCAGGCCGCAGCCACGTCGATTCGCCGTTGATCTGCACAAGCACCGGCATGGCAAAGCCGTGCACCACGTTCCGCCAGCGATAGCTGAGAACACGGTCGCGGACCTGGTATTCCAACTCGGGAATCATCGTCGTGCGCAAATACTGATCCCAGACGCGGTCCAGATCCAGCCCGGTTTCCCGGGTGATGTAGGCTTCCACGGCATTTCCCGGCACGATCTGATGCCGGAATTCGGCGTTCAGCCCGCGCAGGATGCCGCGCCACTTCTCGTCATCATCCAGGAGACGCCGGATCGTGTGCAGCAAGTTGCCCCCCTTCGGGTACATGTCGCCCGTCGGGGACTGATTGACCCCGTGGTTGGCTACGATGGGCACGCGGTTGGCAATGCCTGAGCGCGTGCCGATCACGTACTCCTCTCCTTTCTGCTTGGACCCGGTCAGGCACTCGGTGTAGAGGTTCTCCGCGTAGTTGGCAAAGCTCTCGTGGACCCAGTTGTCGGCGATGTCGCTGGCCGTAATGTTGTTGCCCCACCATTCGTGCGCGCTTTCGTGCACGATGATGAAGTCCCACAGCAAGCCATGCCCGGTGCCGGACAGATCCCGGCCGCGGTAACCGTTGCCGTAATCGTTACCATAGGTCACGCCGCTCTGGTGCTCCATGCCCAGGTACGGTACTTCGATGAGCTTGTAGCCGTCCTCGTAGAAGGGATACGGCCCGAACCAGTACTCGAAACAGGCCATCGTTGTGCGGGCCTGCTCCCACTGCGCGCGGGCTTTCTCAAGGTTTTCTGACAGCGGCCAGAAATCCATCGTGAGCGGCCCGTTCTCTCCGAAATGCGTCTCGGTCCAATGCGCGTAATCACCCGCGTTGACCTCGATCGAATAGTTGTTGATGGGGTTGGACACGAACCAAGAGAACGTCGTCGTGCCGTCCCCATTGTTCGAGGTTGATTCGAGGCGCCCGTTGGACACGGCTGTCAGGGTCGATGGCACGGTGATGGCGGTGCGTTGACTGTCTGGCTCGTCGGCCTGGAAGTCCTTGTTGGGCCACCAGATGCTGGCACCAAGCCCCTGGTTTGAGGTGGCCACCCACGGATGGCCGGCACTGTCCGAGATCCACTGATACCCTCCATCCCATGGCGGGCGAACGGCCAGGCGCGGCTTGCCCTCGAAGCGGGCTGTAATCGTGTGGACTTCATCCGGCCCCTGTGCGGGCATGTCCACGAACCAGGCGTTTCCGTCCTGGTGCACCGTGCGTGCTTCGCCTCCTGCAATAACGGAAACAAGTTGCATGGGTGGCTGCAGGTCGAGCTGCAGCTCTTGCGAAGGAGCGAGCGTTCGATAGGTGATGGCCACTTCCCCAGACAGTGAACTGTCCGATGGGTTTACGGCAACCTGCAGGTCGTAAAAAGTCACATCCCACCACGCCCTTCCTGGCCCGTTCGACCCACGCAGGGAGTCGGCGCGGGTGAAGGGCTGTGCCAGGCTGGCTGTGGCCAGGAGCAACAACGCAGCCAGAGCAGATATCGTCTTCGATGCGTGATATGCGGCGTGTCTGTGCTTCATCAGTTTTCCCACGTATTGTCGGAAGGATCGCCGTCCGGGAAGCGACCATCGGGGTCCAGCGTGAGCTTGGTGAGTGTCAGCGATGCGTCAAAAGTGATCTCAGCGCCTACCGTCTTATCGCCCGAAAACCAGACATCGACCGGCCATTCATAGCGCTTCGTGCTGCCATCCGAGAATTCGGCTTCCAGGACAACCGGGGACGGCATCTGACCATCCTGCCGAACGGTGACCGTGGCACTTCCGCCGTCGACCGTGACATCCGCAATCGATCCGTCTACCGACTCGGTCGTGAAGAGCCAGTAGTACCAGAACCAGCCGAGGTCCATCTCCAGCTCGTTCGACATGAAGAACATGAAGTCCCAGGGCGAGGGGTGCTTGAAGGCCCACGCGTGAGTGTAGGCGCTCATGGCATCCTGCACTACTTCATCACCCACGATGCCACCGAGCATGGCCAGCATCAAGGGCGCTTTCCGGTAGGTCTGGAAGCCGTACATCGACCCGCCGTAGTTGGTTACGTACATCGAGGGCGCTTCTTCCTCGTTGCCGCTGACACTGCCGTAGGACTGTCCCAGACCGCTGAGGTCAGCGGGTTCACCCTGCGTGTCGGCCCGCGACAGGATGTTCATGTAGGTGTTGAAGCCCTCGTCCATCCAGCCGTACCACGTCTCGTTGGTCCCGACCATCATCGGCCACCACATGTGCGCCACCTCGTGGTCAGCGGCTCCCTGGTTTGAGTTGATGACCATGGGATATTCCATGCCTGCGCTCGGTCCGTCCTGCATGGTCAGCTGCGGGAAGGGATACGGCGCCCACAGATCCGAATAGAATTCCAATGCATGACGCGAGCGTTCGGCAGCAAATTCGAACAGATGAGCTCGCTCGGGCAGGTAAACCATGTGGATCGGAATCGGGCCCTTTTCGGGAATCATGGCCCGGGTCGTCTGCCAGATGAAATTGTTGGACGTGGCCCAGGCAAAGTCATTGACCTTGTCCGCAAAGAAGTGCCATGTCAGGGACTCCCCTTCCCGGGTCTTGACCTCGTCTGCCCCCACGATCGTCACGACTTCGTCCGTTTCCAGAACGGTGGCCATTCGCTCGCGGGCCGCATCAGTCATGACTTCTTCGGGGTTCTGCAGTTCGCCCGTACCCGAAACGATCCAGCCGCCGGGCATGGTGATGCGGACATCGAAGCGCCCGAAGTTGTTGAAGAACTCAGCCGGGCCGAGATAGACCTGCGTGTCCCACCCACGCAGATCGTCGTACTTGGCCAGCCGCGGAAACCATTGCGTGGGCTGGAAGAGGTGATCTTCCCACCGCTGCGTCATGCGATGGCCGCGACCGTTGGGACCTCCCGGCAGCTTGGTCGTCCAGTCGATTTCAAGCGTGGCCGTGGAGCGCGGCGCGATGGGGTCTTTCAGGTAGACCGTGGCGCGCGTCTGATCCAGATCCGTAGCAAACAGTCTCGGCTCTGGCGGCGGGCCGCCGCGGCGGAACGGCGGTCGCTGGGCGGCCAGGTCCACCTCCTGTCCGTCGACCACAATCCGGGTGACCTCCATGCCTTCGGTATTCTCGGCTGGCACCGAACCGCCACGGGGTACCAGCCCGCGGAAGATATTGTGATCCAGGCGCAGTACGATCCGGTCCAGCTCGTCGGGGCTGTTGTTGTGGATGGTGATGGTTTCGCTACCGTGCAGGACCTGTGTTGACGGTACGATGGTCACGTCGATGTCGAAGTCCGTCTCCAACTGCCAGTAGTTCTCCCCCGGTTGGCCGGTGAAGTCCCTCGTTCCCGCCTCCAGAGCGCGCTGGTAGGCATTCGTGAACGGGATGTCCCGTCGAATGGCCCGGGAATCTGCATCCACGGACTGTTTGAGGTACGAGGGAACGGTGCCCTCTTGAGCCTGGGCGGGGCTGACTGTTGTGGCCGCGATAACAAGAAACGTGGCCAGAACGAGAATGCGCGATGTCATGGGATACCGGTGGTTGGCGAATCGATTCCGTGCAACCAAGATGGTACACGGATTCAGGGGCCGCGTTTGTGCGGGATTTCCTGATATGTCGGCCAACCTGTGTGCTTCGATCTACGGCCATCGCAGCCTTAGAGCGTTATTCTACCGCCCCCACGGAGTAGTCCACGAAGTCCCAGTGACGCCTGACAAGTTGGTCGCGGACTTCGATCACGAATACGGATGGCTGTCGGTACCACCTTCCCCCGGCCGCGTACTCCACATGCCCGATGTATACAGCGTGATGATTGGCGTAGAAGCGGGACGACGCATCGAATGAGAAGTCCGTGACATTCTGATAGATCTGTGTGCGACGTGTCAGAAGGGCCTCTTTCCCTTCAAACAGCCTACCGGAGGGCGGCCCGAAAACCTGCGCTGTCGGATCCTGGAAGACGACATCATCAGCCATCAGGACGTTCTGCGTGGCAATATCCCCGCCGGTGTACGCTGCCAGATATTGATCCGCGATTACTTCCGTCCAGGAGGTGTTATCGTCGAATCCATCTCCCAGGCCGAATGACTGGATGTACTCGCCGAAGTCCAATCGCTCGATCATCTTGCCTTCGCTGACCCGGTGAATGGTGACGAACGGAATTTCGGTCCAGGAATCAGCGCCATCGAAGCGCGCACGATAGGTGCCTCGATGCAAGGCATATTCTCCCACAGCAAACGACACATCCGGATCGAAGTCGACTTCGGCCAAGCCCCAGCTTTTCTGCAATTCCAGAAACGCCTCGGCTCCGGCAACGGACATGGCAGATCCGTCTGCTCGAAAGACCTCTCCAGTAGGATCTCCGAAAGAGAAGTCGTCGGCCAGCAGGGGCCGAAGCCCTTCGTAATTCAGCGCGGCGTCCATCTCGAGGTACTTCTTGGAGACCTGTTCCGTGGATTGCGCCCGAGCGACGAGAGGCAGCAGGAAGACAACAAGTAGCAGGCGAATACGCATGGCGTAGCGGGTTGGTGAAGCAACAAGATCCGTGGGATTGCATGCCGCTACGACATCACGCTTGCCAAGTTGTACCAAATGCAGGGTCAACAGGCGTGCCCTGCTGTCATGCCGGGCCCGCCATGACACTTTGATGACAACTTGATGACGCAGGCCTTCTAAATTATCGTGTGCTTCAAGCCAGCGGGCGGACCTGCCGCCCTACCCCATCATGGCCTCCCCCAGACCGATCATACGGCAGCTCGTGTTCTTCCTGCTGGCAGTCATGCTGCCCAGCGCGGTGCTGCTGAGCTTCGGCGTCGTGCTTCTCCGGCAGGAGACAGAGCTGAATGAGCGGCGACTGGAAGAGCCGCGCGCCACATTCTTTTCTATCCCTTCCGTTTGTTCTCTTCCTGCTCCAACCGATCTCCGATCCAGGTCTTGATGAGTGATTGACGCGTAACGCCAAGGCGCTGGGATTCTGCATCCAGTCGCTTCACCATCCACTTTGGAAAATCGACGTTGACGCGTTTGGGCTCCAGGTTTGGACGACGTGTTTTGGAGTGATCCAGGTAGTCCCAGATATCTCCCCCTTCGTCAAAGATGCGGTCAAACTCCTCCGCTGAAATACGCTTGGGCTTCATTTGCTCGTGCCCTCCGCACGGAAATTATTCGAATGGTCTGCCCTCTCTTGGTAACGATGGCTGTCCACAATTTGCCATCGACGACACCCGTCAGAGCGCGGCGGGGCTCATGATCGGATCGAGCAGGTGATTCCATCAAATACGGATCATCCCAAATGAGCTGAGCGTCCACGAAATCGATGCCGTGCTTGACGATGTTGGTGCGACTTTTCTTGAGATCAAAGACAAACACCATGTATAATTTCTATACCATTTAATGTTTCCACGATCGCTCACCCCCGAGACCCATCCTTCCGGTGTGAGTAACTCAGCGCAGCTGGCATCACAGGGTATGAGGACTGTGCCGCGTCGCGGGTGAAATCAGTCCCTGATGGCGTTGCCATGTTTCTCTTCCCCCCTGCTTCGCGTATTCTGGGGCATGGAATCTTCCGTCCTCGATATCCGGGAGCTGCATCTCGCCTTCGACACGTCCGAAGGACCACTCAAGGTGGTCCGGGGGGTGAACCTGCAGGTGCGCAAAGGAGAAACCCTGGCCGTGGTCGGGGAATCGGGATCGGGCAAGACGGTGACGTGCCTGAGTGTCATGGGTCTGCTACCGCCCTCGGGCCGTATCACCCGGGGCAGCATCCACTTCCAGGGACAGGATGTGGCCTCCCTGTCTACTGATGAAAGGCGGAAGCTGAGCGGCTCGAAGATGGCCATGATCTTCCAGGAGCCGATGACGAGTCTGAATCCTCTTTTCCGGGTCGGGCAGCAGATTGCCGAGGCCATCCGAACGCATGAGGCTGTCTCGAAGAAGGAAGCCCGTCAGCGGGCGGAAGAACTGCTCAGCCTCGTACGCATCCCTGAATCCACCAAGCGACTCGAAAACTATCCTCACGAGCTTTCCGGCGGCATGCGGCAGCGAGTCATGATCGCGATGGCGCTGGCGGGAAAGCCTGAACTGCTAATCGCGGACGAGCCTACCACGGCTCTCGACGTGACAGTGCAGGCGCAAATACTCGACCTGCTGGCAGAGCTGCAAAATGAACTCGGTATGGCACTCCTCTTCATCACCCACGATCTGGGCGTGGTGGCAGGTATTGCGGACCGCGTGGCCGTCATGTATGCCGGACAGGTGGTGGAAACGGGCCCGACGCGCGCCATCTACCAACGCCCTCGCATGCCCTATACGGCTGGTCTGCTGGCCAGCGTTCCAGTATTGGCAGGAGAGCATGCCACTGAGCGACTCACCGCGATTCCAGGGCAGTCTCCCAGACCGGGACAATTGCCCCCAGGTTGCGCCTTCGCACCCCGATGTGTCCATGTCGAGGATAGCTGCACCCAGGGCGCAATCACACTTGATCAGCTCGGTGCACAACGGGTGCGTTGCCGCCGCGCCGGGGAGCTGGACCTGTCATGAGCACCCCCCTCCTGTCCATCTCGAATCTGCACGTACGTTTCCCCGTTGCGGGTGGCGAAACGGTCAAGGCCGTCACCGACGTCACGCTGGACATCCGCCGCGGCGAGGTCTTCGGACTGGTGGGTGAGTCTGGCTCGGGGAAGACGACTCTCGGCCGCGCGGTACTGCAGCTGGTGCCCCCAACAGAAGGCCGCATCCACTTCGACGGAACGGATCTGGCCTCGCTGGATCGTACCGGCCTCAAACGCTACCGGACGCGCGTGCAGGTCATCTTCCAGGATCCCTTTGGCAGTCTCAATCCCCGGATGTCGGTGGGTGACACGCTGGCCGAGGCTGCTGCCCTGGTGGAAGGCAAGGAAGCCATTCCGGCACGAATCCGGGAGTTGCTGGATCTGGTGGGCCTTCCACAAGATGCCGCCGTCCGATACCCCCACGAGTTTTCCGGAGGGCAGCGCCAACGCATTGGCATTGCGCGCGCGCTGGCAGTCCGCCCGGAGCTGATCGTCGCCGACGAGCCGGTTTCCGCGCTGGACGTGTCCATCCAGGCGCAAATCGTCAATCTGCTGCAGGATCTGCAGGCCGAGCTGGGCCTGACCATGCTTTTCATCGCGCACGACCTGGCAGTCGTGCGCCACATCTCGGATCGCATCGGGGTGATGTACCTCGGTAGACTCATGGAAGTCGGACCTGCCAACGCCATCGTGGCGTCTCCGAGCCATCCCTATACCCGAGCGCTCCTCTCTGCCGTACCCATTCCCGATCCGGCGCGTCAGGAGCAGCGTCAGATACTGGAAGGCGATTTACCCAGTCCGATCCATCCCCCATCGGGATGTGTCTTCCGGACGCGGTGCCCGGTGGCCGAATCGCAGTGCGCCGAGTCCGTGCCCGCCCTGGAGTCGCTCCAGGATGGCCGCCGCGTCGCCTGTATTCGGGTCAGCGAACCAGCGGAGTGACGTCCTGCACGGCACGCTCCAGTTTCAGTCCCACTCGGGCAATGATGCCGCTGAGCTCCCGCTTGGTATAGTCATCAATCAGGCGGCCTGGCGGGCGGATGTACTGCGTATCGATGATGCCGCGCTGCTGATAGACGAATTTCCGATACGCCAGGCCGATCTTGGGCTGGAATTCGTAGCGGATGAGAGGCACGTACCGATCGAAAATGCCGGCAGCACGGGCTTCATCCCCATCCCTGAAGGCATTATAGATGCCTACCAGCACCTCGGGATAGGCGAAACCGGTCATGATGCCGTTCGCACCACGCTGCAGTTCTTCCAGGAAGTACTCGCCACCGAGCCCGCCGAAGATGCCGAAGCCATCGTTGGCCTTCGCACGGATCTTGGACAGCTTGTCCAGGACCGGTAATTCCTCCAGCTTGATGTAGTCCACCCCGTCGATCTCATTGGCCATGCGCGCGATCAGATCGGGCGAGAGGATGGTCCCGAAGGATTCCGGGAAGTCATGGATGATGACCGGGATGTCTACTGCCTCAGACACGCCCCCGTAGTGCGCAAACAGGGCATCATCACTCTGGATGCCGATGGGCGCGACAAACACGGCATCTGCGCCCAGCTCCTGCGCTTCCCTAGCCTGTTCAATGGCACCCGCCGTCCCGTACGCCCGGACTCCGACCCAGGTCGGGATGGCGCCAGCGGCCTGGTCCACGACGGCACGGACCACCAGTTTTCGCTCGGATTCGGCCATCTTGTGGGCCTCACCCATGAAGCCCAGGATCGAGACCCCGTGCACGCCGACCTCCATTTCGAAGTCGATCAGCCGCCGCATGCTGGCCTCGTCGACCGAACCGTCTGAGTGGAAGGGTGTCGGGAGGATGGGGAGTACGCCTTGAAAACTCATGTCACGATTCAGGATTGGGGATGGATGAATTGTCCGGTACCGGGCTGGCCGGTAACCGCGCCGCCATGGTACACACGGTGACCTCGAACCCAGGTCTCACAGACCTGACCGGTGACCTTCATGCCGGAATACGGTGACGCGCCAACCTGATAGTGCAGGTCTTCGTCACGCAGGGTCCACTCGGCGGTCGGGTGAAATATCACGAAGTCCGCATCTGCGCCAACACTCAGGCGGCCTTTGTGGGTAAACCCGAAGACATCGGCCGGCCCGGAGCACACCAGTTCCAGGAACCGATCCAGTTCGATCCGTCCTTTGGATACGCCTTCGCTGAAAAGGAGCACGCCCAGGGTCTCGGCGCCGGGAATCCCGGCATAGGCATCGAAGATGTTGTCCGTTTCTTTGCGGTACAGCGGATAGGGTGAATGATCGCTCGTCACGATGTCGATCCTCCCGTCCCTGATGCGATCCCATAGCCCATCGACATCTTCTTGCGTGCGAAGCGGAGGATTGCACTTGGCGCGGCCGCCCTGTTCCGTGAGGGCCTCCTGCGTCAGGAGCAGGTATTGCAGGCAGGTCTCCCCCGTGGCAGTCACCCCTTGCCGGTACCGGTTCCAGTGGATCAGGTCGAATGTCCGTGGAATCGTTCCGTGAACCATGTGCAGGTGGGCTCCGGTCCAGAACGCAAACTCCAGCAGTCGCCCGGCGGCTTCTGCCTCGGCAACCGGGGGGCGACTGAGGGCATGGTCGAGCGGCGCGGTTCGGCCTGCGGCCTTGAACCGCGCCGCTTCTCCGAAGATGACCTCCTGATTCTCCTGATGCGCAGCCACGGGGCGCCCCGTTTTCGCAATTTCGCGGAATGCTTCCACGAACCGGTCATCCGGGATGCGCGGGAAACGCACCGGGTCCACTTCGATCGTGGACACCTTGAAACCGGCTGCCCCGGCATCAGCCATGCGGGCTACCTCCTCCAGGGGCCCCGAGGGCGTGAACGTGACATACAAGCCGACATCCACTACGGCCTCGTTGGCAATGTCGGCCTTCTTCGTTTCCAGCCGCTCGAGCGTGTTGACCGGCCGGTCGGGCTTGTCGAACGGCATGTCGATGATGGTCGTGGTCCCTCCCGCCGCCGCCGCACGCGTCGTTGCCGTGATGCCCTCGTCGACACACGAACGACAGTGCACGTGCGCGTCGACAAAGCCGGGAAGCACCCACGCCTCACCAGCATCGATGATCTCGCGGCCATCGAGGGCTTCGCCCGAGATGGCCGCGATGCGTCCATCCTGCACACCCAGAAATCCGTCTCTGGGCTCTTCCAGTCCGGGCAATGCCAGCTTTCCTTTCACCACCAAATCAAAACCAGCCATCATTCCTCCGGCTCAAGACCGTTCATTTCATCGATGAGTTCGCGTACAAAATCCGTGGCCAGATGGCCGAGGTCAAGGACCGGTACCTCCAATCCCTCCTGGACCGAATCCAGAATGCGCTTCGGGTATCCGACGTAGTCCAGCACGAGCGCATCTGCACCTGTGGAAACCGCCTCTCGCCCCATGGAAAGCAGCCAGGCGTCCGCCTGAGCGGTGGGTGGCCGCTGGTCCATGGACTGCATGAGCGGGCTGAATCCCGCAGTCTTCCATTTTTGCAGGGCTGGGCCTACCTGCGCTTCAAACGGCACCACTACGAGCGGTCGGTGCACGCCACGTCCTTCCAGAACTTCACATGCATGCTCCAACGGTCGAATCAAGGCGCCCTCGGCTACCAAATCGGGAAAAGGACCTGCACACAGCACGATGTGCATTTCCACCTGCTCCTCTGTTTCCCGGATGCGCTGCTGGATAAGCGGCTCCAGAAAGGAGGCCCCAACTTCCACGCGCGTGCCATCTGACAGGCGCGTTTCCAGGGGAAAATCCCAGTCCTCCGGCAATGGAACTCCGGCCGCCTCCAGCCCGTCCAGCGCGCCGGTCACCACAATACCCGGTACGCCGATGGCCGCCACGATGAACGGAGTCAGATCGGGTCGAGGCGTTTGGCCGATGGTATGGAGGGCGACGGATACGGACATGTCGTTCAAAACAACAACAGCCCTCCTGCAGCCGGACGCCAGCCAGAGGGAATGACACTGGAGTCTTCGTCGATAGCCGTCAATCGGACAGGATTGTACAGGAACAGCCACGGTGCCTCGTCGCGCAGAATCCTGTATGCCAACCGATAGAGATGCCTGCGATCTTCGAGATCCGCCGTTCGTCGCGCCCGATCAACGAGATGGTCGAAGTCCCTGTTTGCGAATCCCAGCCACCACGGGCCGGCAAAGCCCGAGTGGAATTTCTCCCGGAACACGCGGAAGGTGCTGGCAGGACTGGAATCAAAACACGCCATATCGCCGATCTTACGGTACCGGACCTGGTTGGCGTAACCGGGCCGATCGGTTTCCGTGCGCACCTCGGCCACCAGGCCGACATCGGACAGATAGGCGGCCACACGCAATGCCAACTCGGGCGCCTCGTCGGGCAGCACGGCCGGAATATCGACCAGCACTTTTTCCCCTCGCAGCCCTCCGGCATCGATCTCCCGTCGTGCCGCGTCCGGATCGTACGGCCAGGACTCCACGTCCGGATCAAAGCCCAGATGACGACGCGTCAAGGGCCCGGTAAGGGCATCGGCCGCACCATGCATCACCTCCCGGACCAGCGTATCGACGTCTACGGCGAGGTTCATCGCCCTGCGGAAATGTTCATTCCGGACCAATCGCCGATCGAAGTTGAACATGAACGTGGCGCAGACGCTGGTCGTGCTGCGTTCCACGCGAACATCTGGGTGAGCCGCGTGCCGGGGAAGCAACTTTGCTGCGATATCCGCTTCACCAGACAGGACCGCCTGTAACCGCTTCGAGGCATCCGCTTCGGCCTGCCAGATCAACCGGAGTTCGTCCGACTCCAACACAAGCTGATCACCGGTCTCCTCGACCCGGAAACGACCCGTTCCCACAAACCGATCCGGCAGCGCCGCCACCGCGGATTCCGACAGGATGGGAATCTCGCACAAGAGATCCAGCAGGTCGGCCATGGGTTCGGGTGTCTTGACAACCACTTCGTGGGCACCTGCGCGGGCAATATCTGCACCGGCCAGGTAGCCCCGAATGACGCCACTCGTCCCCAGTTCACCCGGAATGTCCTCATCCCGCATCCGGCACAAGGAAAAGACCACATCCTCCGGCATCAACGGATGACCATCGTGGAATTGGATGTCATCGCGGATGTCGAACGTCCAAGTGCGGGCGTCTGGGGATAGGGACCAGGACCGAGCCAGGGCAGGCTCAAATGTACCATCCTCCTGGACCCGTATCAGCGGATCGAACACATTGCCCAGGATGGACAGGCGCTCTGCGTTGTCGCTCGTGACGTGCGGATCCGAGATCCGGACGTGCTCCTGCACTATGCGGATGGTTCGTTTGCTCACGCCTCTTCCGAAGCGGGTTCAGGCAGCGGATCCAGACCGAGCAGGCGTTCCGGATTGGTCTTGATCATCGTGCGGATATCATCCGCCGAAATACCCAGATCCAGCATGCAGGCCACAAAAGCGCGCATGCCTTCAACAGGTGTAGGCAGCGTATAGACCCCGAAGTCTGAACACAGGATGCAGTGCTTTGCGCCCAAGGCCCGGATCTGTTCGGACACCTTCTTCACGCCTCCGTCGGGCGCCGCGTCCATGCCTTCATCGATCGACATGTATTCGCGTTCGACATAGTAGTGCGTCTTCGGAATGGGCGTGGTATGGGTGTAGGCCGCCAGCGTGTACTCAATGAATGCGCCCTGATCAGCCATCCATCTCAATTGGTCCATGGTGGCAATCTTGGTAACCGACGATGCCACAAGGACTTTATTGATTCCGTACTCCATGCTGAGTTCGATCAGGCGGATGGCCTCCTCGACTGAAACGTGCCCCGTGTTCAAATACACGTGCGGATGATCGGCAATCAATCGCAAGATTTCGTCCAGTTCGGGCCCCGGATTCCCCTCCAACGGAATCCGGATGCATCGATCAAGCTCCTCTGTCTTGAACGAGGGGTACAGTTCGGAGAGCGGAACGAACTCGCCGTCCACGATGTGTCCCTCACGCGCCGCCTGGAAGTAGGTAGAGTGCGCCCCGAAGCTTATGTACTTGGCCCCGGTGCCATAGTGAAGCGCAGTCTTGACCGCCCGGGGGTTCATGCCCCCGTACGTGGTGTTCATGATCAGCCCGCCGAACGTTTCAAACCGATCGGCCGAGTCCCGCATCACACGATTCACGATCCAGCTCGTGCCGTTGGACATCTCGAAGACATCCATGTAGACGATGGCGCGCATGCCCGCGTCCAGCGCTTCCTGTGCCGCTTCCACGGGATCGACCCGACGCGGACTCGAAAAGATGTGCGGGCCGGCGTGGACATGGATGTCGATGGCGCCTTTCAGCAAGTCCCGGGAGAGTTCGTAGGAGCGCCCCGGAGGTAGCAGATGATCTGCACTCATAATTGTCCGATCCAGATGAGGAAGCCGTCCTTCTTGACGGGCATTCCGATGTTCATGTTCATGACCTTGGCGTCGCCCGGCGCCTCAACTCGTTGCAGCACAGTTCCGAAGAAGTCCCGGACCTCGCCCAGGAATTGCCCCTGTTCGACATCTTCCCCCGTCGTGACCACAGGAAACCAGATGCCTTCCTGATCCGCGGTCAACCACCAGCGATCGCCGATGACTTTCGGTTCGGGGTGCTGGATGGCCGGTCCCTCCAGGAAGCCGAGTTCTTTCAGGACGTTGATGATGCCATCATACATGAGCTTGTCGTCCCGGTCTCCCACCTCACCGATCTCCGGAGTTATCTCGGGAATGCCCAGCTTGTCGCAGAGCCCTTTCTTGGGCCATAGCCACCATGCCGGTCGAGCGCCCGACGGGTCCGGGGGCGGCTCGCCGCGGTATTTGGATAGCGAGACGATCCCCACTCCGAGTGCCCGGGCCATGCGCATGACTACCGCCTCTGCTTCCTCATCGCCAATCAATCGGCAAATGACATAGGGATGCATCAGCTCGGTGAATTCGCCGCCGTGACAGTTGATGATGTACTGGCTGCCCGTGGCGGCCTCCAGCATCATGTCGGCAATCTCCGGATACGTGGGCGCGAACTGCTCCCAGTTCATGAGGCTCTCGACGTGCGTGGCCATCGAAACCACGATCGTCCCCGTCACGTCGGCCGGATCCGTCTCCCGGAACAGCCGCATGGCGGCTTCGATGCCGGCATACTCCGTACCGTGTTGCCCACCAAACACTGTGATGCATTCGCCCGGCTGCGCGCCGTGGATGACGCCGATCGGCATCCTGCGTTCGCCCCCATCGTCGGTTGACCGGGATAAGAAATAAGTCTCTTTTCGGCCTGCTGCCATGATGCTTACACCAGATTCTTGATGAGATCGACAAAGATCCGCTGCCCGTCTTTGCAACGGTAGAGCCCGATGTCGGGGTCTTTGAGGTCCCCCGTCTCGGTAAATGAAATCTCTCCAAGGGCGCCCGAATACGTGCCGAATTGCTGCATCTCGGACAGAACAGCTTCGCGGGTCAGCTCAGGTGCTCGTCTCATGCATTCCAGGATGATGTTGGCGCAGTCGTAGGCTTCCGGCGCGTACTGTGGCGCATCCAGCATTTTGGGGTATTTGGCTGCAAAATCAACAAGGAACTGCCGGGCAGAAGGCTTGACCATCATGTCGATGCCGGCCAACGAATGGTACGGCGGCTCCTTGTCCCGATTGGGCACCTCCAGGAATGCGTAGGGCTTGAGCGCATCGCTGCCCAGGAAAATGGCATCCACGCCCCGCTCGCGCAGGATGTGGGTGATGATGTGGGTCTGATTCCAGTAAACGGCAAAGTAAACCAGATCCGGTTTGGCCTCCACCACCGCTTCGATCAGATCCTCGAAGTCCAGCCTTCGCTCCTTTTCCGTGTAGCCGAAATGCAAAACCGGATCCACACCCAGACGACGGCATTCCTCGGCGAAGATGGCCGAAATGGGCTCGCCCCAGGCAGAGTCCTCATTCAGAATGGCAATGCGCTTTCCGCCGATGACCTTGACGGCGGCCTGGCCGAGGGCGCGACCCTGAACCTCGTCGTTGGCCACGTTGCGGAAGAAATGCGTATACCCCTTGTTGGTCAGGAGAGGGCTCGAGGCTTCGGAACTCATCTGCAGGATGCCGGCATCGGCATAGATGTCCTGTGAGATGACGGCCATGGCAGAGTTGGTTGGTCCGAGCACCGCAATGGCGTCTTCCCGGGCCACAAAATCGGAGGCAGCCTTTCGCGCGATATCGCGGTTCTTGCCGTTGACGATGACTTCGAGGCGAACCTCCGTCGGCAGATCGCCAGCCGAGTTGGCCTGATCAATGGCCAGTTCGGCCGCACAATACCCGGCCACGGCATAGACGTCATCGTTGGAAAGTTCAAAACCGATCGTAACGGGAGCAGGCATATCAGGCAGTGTTTGGTGCGGTCAGCATGGTAGGAGTTCTCAGGGGTGATCTCAACAGGGGGAATCAGGTATCTGTCAGGCGCGGGTCGTAGTGGTCGCGCAGCCAGTCCCCCAGCATGTTGACCGAGTAGACGCTCAGCATGAGGAAGATGCCGGGCAGCGTGGCCACCCACCAGGCGATGCGCAGGTAATTGCGCCCCTCACCGAGCATCCCTCCCCACGTTGGTGTTGACGGCGGAACACCCACCCCCAGAAAGCTCAGCGAGGCTTCGTTTATGATGTTCGTTGCCAGCGCGAAAGAAGCCACGACGATGAGCGGGTTGATGATGTTGGGCAGGACGTGCTTCCAGATGATGCGGCCATCACTCAGGCCCAGGGCTTCGGCAGCCGTGATGTATTCCTGATTGCAGACGGACAACGTCTGTCCGCGGGCCACGCGGCAAAATGGAGCCCAGGTGGCTATGCTCAGCACGACAATGACGTTGAACATGCTCGGCCCCACCAATGCCATGATGGCTACCGCTAGCAGGATGGACGGAAACGCCAATTGGATATCCACCATGCGCATGATGACCGTTTCCACCCACCCCCGGAAATACCCCGCCATGACACCGAGAAGGGAGCCGAACAGTCCCCCGATGCATACCGTTGCCACGCCCACGAGCAGTGACACCCGCGCGCCGTAGATGATGCGGGACAGCACATCCCTGCCCACGTTGTCCGTGCCCAACAGATGTCCCTCTGCTCCCGGCGGGCTGAGACGGAGGCGGATGTCGATTGCACCCGGATCCATGGGGGCCAGCAACGGTGCGAGCAGAGCCATCCCGACCAACCCCAAGAGGGCGATGAGCGCTGTCAGTGCCAGCGGCGAGCGGCGAATGGATATCCAGAGTGCGCGCATGCCTGTTACCCTTTCTCCTGCCGGATACGCGGATCAATGAACGAATAGCTCAGGTCGACGAGCAGGTTGACCAGCACGAAAACCAGCGCTCCGAACGTGATGACTCCCTGCACCAGGGGTAGATCACGCGCCTGGATGGCCTGCAACGTGAGCCGGCCGATGCCTGGCCAGGCAAACACGGTTTCGGTAATCAGGGCGCCACCCAGCAGGCTCCCCACCTCTATGCCCAGCATCGTGATGACGGGAATGAGCGCGTTGCGCAGCGCATGGACGTAATAGATCCGCCAATTGGGCAGGCCCTTGGCCCGCGCGGTTCGGATGTAGTCCTGCCCCAGCACGTCCAGCATCGAGGAGCGGACCAGACGGGCAATGCGCGCTGTCGAAAAGGTGGCCAGCGTGATGGCTGGAAGCAGCAGGTGCAAAAAGGACCCACGTCCGGAAACGGGCAACCACCGCAGCCAGACACCGAATACCAGAATCAGCATGATGCCCAGCCAAAAAGTCGGTACCGACTGCGCAAACAGGGCACCACTCATGGCAATGCGATCAGCGGGCGTATTGCGCTTGACAGCGGACAACACACCGATCGGAATGGAGATGAAAACAATCAGGAAGAGAGCCGCAGCCGTCAGCTCGAGCGTAGCCGGAAAGCGCTGCAGAATCAGGTCCATGACCGGAATCTGCTGCCTCACGGACACGCCAAAATCTCCTCGAGGTAGACCCGCCAGGTAGTCCACGTATTGAACCACGAGCGGCCGATCATAACCCATCGCCTCCCGAAAAGCCGAAATCTGCTCAGCCGTCCAGTGGTCTCCGATCATAAGTGTGGCCGGATCCCCGCTCAGGAAGGTCAACGCAAACGCAATCGTGGCCACCGCCCACAGGATGAAGACGGCCATCAGGAGGCGTTTGGCAATGTATCGGAGCATGGGCGGCGGGTAAGGGCTCCTGGGCAGTGTTGATGCGATTGTGGGTGATCAGTGATCCATTACTGAGACGCCAGGGAAACGTCCCACAAATGGATCAATTCGTCCGGCCGGGGCTGCCAGTCAATCAGTTCGCTGACACCATAAACGTCCGGCTGGATATGCAGGAAAATCCAGGGGGCATCCTCATGAACAATCTCCTGCATGCGGTAACCGATTTCCACACGCCGATCCTCGTCAAGCACTGTTTGCAATTCGGTCCACATTGCTTCGTAGTCATCGTTCTCCCAGCGATAGAAGTTCGACGGACTGGTGATGGTCAGATCGGCGGCTTCGGTCAGCAGTTCGAACTCTCCCCCGGAGCCCTGCATGAAGAGGCCCGGCAGATCGTACGAAAGGAGTTTCGAGCGGTAGTTGCCCCACTCATACGTGCGAACGCCGTTCTCGAACGTTACGCCGATCTCGGCCAGTTGGGACTCTACGGTCTGCGCCAACTCGAAGTCCTGGATCCATTTCCCCAGCGGTGTATCCAGCGATAAGAGCTGGAATCCTTCGGGATACCCGGCCTCGGCCAGCAGCTCGCGGGCCTTGTCTGGATCGTAGTCGTAGGCCTCGAGCGACGGGTGGTTGTAGGGTGGATTGAACATGTATGACATACGCTCCACCTGCCCCTCGAACAGTCCATCGCTGATGGCCTCGAAATCGATGGCATGGTTCAGGGCTTGCCGGACCCGCTTGTCCCGTAGTGGCTCGGGACCTCCCGCTGTCGTTATACCGATCATGATGCGGCGCCCACCAGGAATGGCGGCCACCCGTACACCCGGACTGGCCTCAAGGAGGGCCGCCTGGTCGAAGGGCAGATCGGTGATGATGTGAACGCCACCGGTTTCAAGTTCTGCCAGCCGGGTAGACACCTCGGGGATGACCCGGAAGACGATACGCTGCTCGATTGGCGCATCGCCCCAGTATCCCGGGAACGCCTCGAGCGCAATGTGCGAATCCCGGATGCGCTTTCCTACGGTGTAGGGACCGGTACCCACGGCGTTTTCGGACCGCTCCGGGTCCGACATGCCCTCGTAATGCCCCGGCTCCAGCATCCAGAGCTGGGAAAGGTAGAATGGGAGAAGCGCCTTGGGACCATTCGTGGTTATCTGGACCGTCAGCGAATCCACGATGCCGATCCGGGTGATGTCGGCACTCGGTACGGCAACGGCAGCCCCACCGATCATCTGCCCATTTGCGTTGCGCTCGTAGTACTGTTCGATGGACCACTTGACGGACGAGGCATTGAAAGGCGCTCCGTTGTGGAATTGTACCCCCGGTCGGAGATGGAGGGTCCAGGTCGTATCCCCCTCCAAGCGCTCCCAGGACTCGGCCAGCAGCGGCTCGATTTCCATATCCCGGTTGAAAAACGTCAATGTCTGGTAAATGTGATCTCCGAAAGCCACCTCTACCCGGCTGAACATGCCGAACGGGTCCAACGTCGAGATATCGGTCGAATTGGCAACCGTCAGGTCCCGCTCCACGGAGCAACCAGAAGAAAACATCGCACAGGCGACGAGAATGACAAGTGCGTGTTTCATCCTACCACACCGTCTTGCTGCGCCCGCCATCGACCATGAGCGTCGCTCCGGTAATGTAGCGGGCCGCTTCGGACAGCAGGAAAGCACCCGCATCCCCGAATTCCTGGATGGTGCCGTAACGTCCCATGGGAATCATGCCTTGACGTTTGGCCTGCCAGTCTTCCAGTGGAACTCCCAGCTGCTCGGACTTGAACACGTCGTTTGAGCGGACCCGATCCGTATCGATCTGGCCCGGCACGATGTTGTTGATCCGGATACCTTCACCAGCCAGATTGTTCGAAAGGCTCTTCACCAGACTGACGACGCCTGCCCGGAATACGTTCGAGAGGAGCAAAATGTCGATGGGCTCCTTGATGGAGGACGAGGTTACCGTCAGAATGGACCCACTGCCTTGCTCGCGCATGGTGGGGAGCACGGCCCGAATCATCCGCACGGCGCTCATCAGGGTCAGGTTGAAGCCTGCCTCCCAATCCTCGTCCGAGAACGTGTCGAATTTGCCCGCGGGCGGTCCACCGGCATTGACCACCAAGCCGTCTACCTGGCCAAAGTCAGAGCTGGCCGCTCGAATCCAATTGGTGATGCTCAGTGGATCGGTAGCATCCATCACGTAGCCGCGAGCCCGGGATCCGTGCTCCTCGGAAAGCTTCTGCGCCGCCGATTCAACGTCTTCTTTTGTCCGGGAAGCCAGCGCCACGCGCCCGCCCTGCCGCGCCACCGACTCCGCAATGCCGAATCCAAGACCTTTGGACGAGGCGGCCACCAGAACCACCTTTCCCTCGAATGCTCCCATGGCAACGCGCCTCTTCTCGATGACTTGAATGAATGCACCCCACTGAGATAGCGATTTCAGCCGGAGGTGTCAAGCACCAGGAGGACGTAAGATGACGGCTTTGCACCCTTCTTCGGAGCCGTCATGCATCAACCCAACTCCTCCGCCCGTTTGCTCGATGTCAGAATCCCACGAATCATGGCGGAAGAAAAGCCGCGATGCTCGAGTTCGTTCAGCCCGGCAATGGTGCATCCGCGGGGTGTCGTCACGCGGTCAATGGCATCTTCAGGATGCGCGCCGCTTTCGAGAATCAGATCGGCCGCGCCGCGGGCCGTTTGGGCGGCCAATAGCAGTGCTTCTTCGGCATGGAATCCGATCTCCGTGCCGCCCTGGGCCGCGGCGCGGATGGTCCGCAGAAAGAACGCAATCCCGCATGCACAAAGCGCCGTGGCCGGCGTCATCATGTCATCGTCAATCACCAGGGAACGACCAACGGCATTGAAAAGCGTCTCGGCCTCCTCCCTGCCAGACTCATCATCGTCCATGGACAGACACGTCATCGATGTCATGGTCTGAACGGCGGTATTGGGCATGGCACGAATGATAGGCACGCCTGCCGGCATCATTTCCTGAAGGTCCGCCAAAGCCACGCCGGTAATCACCGAAATCACCAGATGCTTCTCTGCAGTAAGAACAGGCCGAATCTCTTCCACCACGCCCTTCAGGTGCCCCGGCTGAACAGCCAGAATGACAACTGTAGCCTCTGCCACCGCAGCGGCATTGTCTGAGCCAACCATGAATCCCTCATCGTCCAGCGCCTTCAGTTTGGACACGTGACGACGGGTAACGTGGATGTGCTTACGCTTGGCCATATCAGCAGCGGCCCAACCACGAGCCAGCGCGCTGCCGAGACTTCCTCCTCCGAGGATGGCGATGCGACGTTTTGAGGACCTGGACATGATGATGCGGATTGCCTGAATGAAAAGTGCTACTACCCGTTGGCAGACAATTCGCTCCTGCGGCAGGATGCTTGCGAATCGGCAGCCGGAGGGCGATCATTGGGCATCCCACGTCAACGTGCCATAATCCCAGCGGCGCAAGCACCCATGATCGGCACCACCCTATCCCACTATCGAATTGTAGAGGAGCTCGGCCGTGGTGGTATGGGCATCGTCTACAAGGCCGAGGACACGAAGCTGGACCGGACCGTGGCGCTGAAGATCCTCCCCGCTTCAGCGCTTTCCAGCGATGATGATCGGGCTCGGTTCTACCGCGAAGCGAAGGCAGCTGCCCAACTCAATCATCCCCACATAGCCTCGGTGCACGAAATCGATGAGGCCGTACCCGAAGGAGCCCCTTCCGATGACCTCAGGCCATTCATCGCCATGGAGTTCATCGACGGCAAGTCGCTGGAAGACACGGCCAAGGAAGGGCCCATGGCCCTGGAGGAAGTAGTCCGGCTGGCCACACAAATTGCCCAGGCGCTCGAAGCCGCACACGAGAAGAACATCGTACACCGGGACATCAAGAGCGCCAATGTCATGTTGACGGCCAAGGGCCAGGCTAAGGTGTTGGACTTCGGACTCGCTAAAACAGCGCATTCGACGATGCTCACGCGCATGGGCTCCACACTCGGCACCGTGGCCTACATGAGCCCAGAGCAGGCCCGCGGCGAAGATGTCGATCTCCGCACTGATCTCTGGGCGCTCGGCATCCTGATGTACGAGTTGATTGCGGGACGCTTGCCGTTCGGCGGGGATTATGAACAGGCTGTTACCTACTCGATCCTGAATGAAGATCCACACCCCTTGACGGCCATCCGGACGGGCGTACCGATGGGGCTCGAGTGGATTGTGTCCAAACTGCTCGCCAAGAAAGCGGACGATCGTTACCAGAGCGCCACGGATCTGATGGTGGACCTGAGGACCGTGGACTTGACGCAGGCGGGCATGTCCCGAGCCGCGTCAGTCAAGTCCATGCCAGCCGTTGAGCCTGCCAGGAAGAAGTCCAATCCGCTGGATCTCACGGACCGCTTGCATCCCGCGCTCATCCTCCTGTTCGTCTCGTTGGCCATCGCCATCGGGTGGTGGGTCGGCCGATCCTCCGCCCCGGCACAAGAACCCGGCACGACGAAGCGGATCAACCAACTCGTACCGCTGGGAGGCGTCATCGCCACCATGGATATCTCTCCCGATGGCAGTCTGGTAGCTTTCGGGACCGACACCGTAGAAATCATGGATCTGACAACCGGAGCGTTGCGAGCCTATGATGCGCCCGAAGTCTTCGTCCACATGGCCTTTTCGGAGGACGGCGAATACCTGTTGATGACTACATCCACCGGCATCAAGATCCTGTCGGTTGGCTCTGGCTCCGTCATTGATGTCACGCGCACGGTTGAAGGCGGTCCCAGGGCGGAATGGATAGACAACGAGACGATTCTGTATGAGGAGCGATCCTCCGTCTGGACCCGCTCCCTGACCAGCGGAGCGTCCCGGCAGGTCGTCACGCTGGATTCCCTGGCTGGCGAGTACGATGCCGATTTCCCGAGCATGCTCCCGGACGGAAAAACCGTGATGGCGACCGGCCAGACCCGAGGCGCTCCCGATTGGATCGGTTTCTGGGATTTTGACAGCGGGGAACGGATTGGACGCATCGATCTGGGAGCGGCCCGGCTCCAGTGGGTTGAGTCCGGCCATCTGGTCGCCATTCTGGATGGCAACCTCGTCGCCATTCCTTTTGATCTGGAAACGCTCAAACAAGCAGGACCCATCATTCCCCTCGAAGACAATGTGCGTCCGGAAGGTATGGCTGTTTCCCGGGAAGGGACGTTGATCCATGTCGGAGCGCAGGTTGGCATTGTTGCCAACGCACGGCCCATTCGACCCATGGTAATGCAGATGCTGGGGGCATCGGTCGAGTTGGCCGTCGAAGCCGACCTGTTTCCTTCTGGGATCTATCGCTCGGCCGCCATCAGTCCGGACGGATCCCGAGCCGCCGTCGTGATCGAACAGGAAGGCATCCACGAATCCACGCGACGCCCGCCAGCCGACATATGGATCCTCGATTTCCAGAATGGAACCCGCAGAGCCGTCACCACCGGGGGGATCAATGATTATCCGACATGGAATCCCACGGGAGACTCCCTGTATTACGTCCAGGACAACAGGGGAAACAGCAGCATCATGATCAAAGCTGCTTCGGGTCGTGGTGCGGCAGAAACCGTTCTCGAGACCAGCATTCCGGCCCTCATCGACCTGGACCTCTCCCCTGACGGTCGCATGATGGCCTTTGCCGGAGCCATACCCACATCCATCGACATGACCAGCACATTCGTGCTGTACGATCTCGGAGAAAGAGGCGAGCGTCCCGCGGTGCTCGGTGGAGCAAGCGACCTCATCCGGAACAGCCCCAACGGCAACCCGAGGCATTTTGCCTTCTCGCCTGACGGTAATTACGTGGCCTACGAGGACCAGGGAGGCATTTTTGTTCAGTCGGTCGATGATCCGGACAGTCCTCCATTCCAGGTCTGGGAAAACGGCATGACTTTGCCCAAATGGGCCCCTGACGGCAGTATCCTGTACACCCGAAGCTCCCTGTCAGGCGGGTTCGGCGTGCCCGTCCAGCAGGCTCCCTTTTTCTCTACGCTCGGAGATCCGATTGACTACACGGCGTACTGGTATGTCATTTCGGGCGAGCTGTTTGACACCTTCCCGACCAAGGACCGGATTCTGGCAGGGATGCCGGCAACGGATGCGGCTGTCGAAGCGGATGAGACGGCAGAAGAGCAGTCGATTGATATGCGGATGATCATCAACCTGACCAGCGAACTGCGCAAAGACCGATGATCGGCACCATTTTATGATTGGAACTAGCCTTTCCCACTATCGAATTGTAGAGGAGCTCGGCCGAGGCGGCATGGGCATCGTCTACAAGGCCGAGGATACCAAACTCGACCGCACGGTGGCTATCAAGGTGCTTCCGGCCAGTGCGCTTTCGAGCCAGGACGACAGGGCCCGGTTTTACCGGGAGGCCAAGTCGGCTGCGGCGCTGAATCATCCGCACATCGCCCAGATCTATCAGATCGAAGAAGCGGTCCCGGAAGGTGGTTCGGCCGAAGAACCGCGGCCCTTCATCGCCATGGAGTTCATCGACGGAAGTCCGCTCGACGCGTTGGTAAAAGAGAAGCCGCTGAAGCTCAAGCAGGCCGTCGGGCTGGCTACTCAGATTGCCGAAGCGCTCCAAGCGGCACACGAAGCCGGCATAGTCCACCGAGACATCAAGTGTGCCAACGTCATGTTGACGGCCAAGGGCAAGGCCAAGGTGCTGGATTTCGGGCTGGCCAAAACGACGCACTCCACCATGCTGACCCGCATGGGATCGACACTCGGCACCGTGGCCTACATGAGTCCGGAGCAGGCCCGCGGCGAAGACGTCGACCACCGCACCGACCTGTGGGCCCTTGGCGTCGTGCTGTATGAAATGCTCACCGGACGCAACCCCTTCGGAGGCGACTACGAGCAGGCCGTGGTTTACTCCATCCTGAATGAAACGCCCGATCCTTTGACGGCCATGAGAACGGGCGTCCCGATGCAGCTGGAGTGGATCGTGAACAAGTGCCTGGCCAAGGATGCCGGCGACCGGTATCAGAACGCGGGAGATCTGATCGTGGACCTGAGAAATGTGGACCTGTCGGATTCGGGCATCACCACGTCGCAGGTCAGCATGGCCAGCACCCGATCGACCTCAGCCGTACCCGCGGCGCAGAGATCGTGGGCGCATGCCGGCATACCCCTGATCGGCCTGTTGGTAGGTGTGCTGGTCACCTGGTTCGGCATACGATCCATGGCGCCGGAACCCGATCCTGCACCGCTGACACACGTCGAGATCAGCCTGCCCACGCTGGACTCTTTCCGCTTTCCTACCCTGTCTCCGGATGGCCGATACATGGCACTTCTTGCCACGAGCACGAGCGGAGTCTATGGTGTTTTTTTGCGCGAAATGGCCACTGGTTCTGTCACCCACATTACTGGAAGCAACGAGGCTGGGGATCGGGAATTGGCCTTTTCGACCGATGGTTCAAAATTGGCTTTCACGCGCGGAACAAACGAAGGCGTCTTCGTCGTCGACGTTCCAACAGGCATCCCTGAGCTTGTGGTGGACTTCGGACGCCTGTCTTTCTGGACGGATGAAACGACGTTTGTCTTCTCTGACGACAAGATTGGCGGCGGCGCAACCTATTCCTACACATTGGATGAAGAATCCCTCCTGGAGATTCCCATCGATACCACCAGCCTGGAGGAGAGCTACGGCAACATCCTCAAGTCCCATATTCCCGGCACCAATCGTGCCTTCGGTCACCAACTCGTCCGTCTTCAGGGCGGCAACATGAACGAGGGCAAGCCGGTCGACCTCTTCACGGTCGACATGACAACCGGCGAACTGGACGTGATCATCCGCAATGCCATCAACCCGGAGTATCTGGGAGATGGGCTGCTGATGTACCAAGTGGGAAATGATGACGGAGAGCTGGTAGTCCGACCCATTGATCCGGAAACCGGCAGGGAAACAGGACCTCCTACCCGGGTCTTTCCCGAGCGCACTGCTACCAGCTGGGGTGAATACCGCCCCACCCCATCGGGGGACCTGATCTTTCCCAGCCTGAATTCCACCATAAGCCTGCGCCCGATCGTGTGGGTAGCCCACCTTGAGGACGAGTCCATCCGGAATGTGGCTGTCAATTACCCGGATGACGTCGTTCCCGCTTTTGCCACGCTCAGCCCTGACGGACGCCATGTCGCCATGGCTTATTCCGCAACGTCGCAGTCGGGAGGTGACGTGATGATGGTCGACCGCACGACGAATGAACGCATCCAGCTGACGTTCAACACATCGGCATTCATGCCGGTTTTCCATCCGACCGAGCCATTCATCTACTACTCATCCGGAGATCCCTCCGAAGGCGAGGTACCGCAGACCTTCCGCATTCCCTTGGGTGAAATCGGCCCCGGAGAGATGGTCATCGATGGCGGAGCTGTGGTCACATTCTCCGACGATGGATCAAAGATGGCCTATTCCAGATTCTCGGCAGAAACCGGTATTGCCACGTTGGTTCTGCGAAACGGCTCTACCGGCGAAGAGCGGATTCTGGATGACGAATCTGCATTCCCGTTCCGTGCCATGTTTTCGCCGAACGGTCGATATGTCACCTACATGAAGGACCCGCAGTCGGGGACCATTGGCGTAACGGCCACCGACGGCTCCCTCCCGCCCATGGATATCCCCGGTGTTGCGGGTGGATTCCCCATGTTCACACCTGACGGTGAAGCAATCCTTTTCATGCAGCAAGGAGGTATCTGGCGTATTCCGGTTCGTACCAGCCCGTCTTTTGCGGTGGTCGGAGCGCCGGAATCGGTCATCCAGGCCATCCAACCCGTCGCATTCCACCTTGGAAGCGACGGTAACGAGCTGCTTGTCGTTGCCAACCTGGTGGATTTCGTCGACACAGGCTCCACGGAATGGGCGCACCTGATTTGGCTCCAGAATTTCACCTCCCAATACCTGCCTGAGGGGCAACGGTGAACATGATCGGCACCATTTTATGATTGGAACTAGCCTATCCCACTATCGAATTGTAGAGGAGCTCGGCCGAGGCGGCATGGGTATCGTGTACAAAGCCGCAGACACCAAGCTCGACCGCATGGTGGCCATCAAGGTGTTGCCCGCAAGCGCGCTTTCCAGCGAGGACGACAAGGCCCGGTTCTACCGGGAGGCCAAGTCGGCTGCAGCGCTCAATCATCCGCACATCGCCCAGATCTATCAGATCGACGAAGCGGTCCCGGAAGGTGGTTCGGCCGAAGAACCGCGGCCCTTCATTGCCATGGAGTTCATCGACGGCATGCCGCTCGATGCGCGCGTAGAAGAAGGACCCCTGCCCCTGGCAGAGGCCGTGCGTCTGACGACCCAGGTCGCCCAGGCCCTCGAAGTCGCGCATGAAAAGGACATCGTGCATCGGGATGTCAAGGCGGCCAATGTGATGCTGACTTCCAAAGGCGATGCAAAAGTGCTTGACTTCGGGCTGGCCAAGACGGCGCACTCCACGATGCTCACGCGCATGGGGTCGACGCTCGGTACGGTGGCCTACATGAGCCCGGAGCAGGCTCGCGGGGAAGATGTGGATGGACGAACGGACCTCTGGGCACTCGGCGTGCTACTCTATCAACTCGTTTCCGGTCGGCTTCCTTTTGGCGGTGACTACGAACAGGCAGTCACGTACTCCATCATCAACGAAGATCCGGAGCCTCTGACGGCCATCCGCACCGGCGTGCCGATGGGGCTTGAGTGGATCGTTTCGAAGCTCTTGGCCAAGAAGCCCGGCGACCGGTATCAGAGCGCCAAGGACCTGATCGTTGACCTGCGCACGGTGGATCTTTCCAAGGAAGGTCTGTCCCGAACGTCGAGCGTCAAGAGCATGCCGGCCGCGCCAGCAGCTGTACCGCCCAAGAGCAATCCACTCGATCTACGGGGTCGCCTGCATCCTGCTCTGATCGTCCTTTTTGTCGCACTGGGAGCGCTCGCGGGATGGTGGTTCAGCCGTCCTGGGCCAGGGCCGGCACCCCTGTCCCAGCAGTTCGAGATTGCTTTGACGGATGTCTACAACGCCATCTATGTCGAAGTCAGCCCTGATGGGCGCTACCTGAGCTTCACGGGCCAGGACTCGACGTTGCAGGGCTACCAGGTTTATCTGTACGACACGGTTACGAAGGACCTGCGGGTGCTGCAGGAAAACACGGGAGATCGCTACCTGTTTTCACCCGACGGAACCCGCATGGCCTATCGGCATGGCCGGATGATCTATACGATTCCGACCCTGGGAGGTACGCCCACGCCTGTGGGACCCTTCGGATCGGGATGGGCCCTTTTCCTTACGGATGGCTCCATCATCCTGGACCGGAATGAGAGTCTGTGGGTGCACCCCGACGGAGGTCCAGAATCGTTCCAGGTATCCCAGGTCGATTCGGCCAATGGCGAGGGTGGACATTACAACGGATGGGCACTTCCCGATGGCAAACACGCCCTTTTCCATATCACCCGAACGACGGGTGAAGGACGGCAGATGGGCTTGTTGAACCTGGATTCGGGAGAACATCGAGTGTTGGGACCGGGTGCTTCTCCCAGATATCTGAATTCCGGTCATGTCATCTACGTCGACGGCTCATCATCTGCATCCGGGCAAATGCTCATTCGCCCCTTCGATCTGGACCGACTAGAATGGGATGGTCCGCCGGCCGTCATTGCTGAAAATGCAGGAATCGGCCAATTGGTTGTCGACAGCAGGGGAACGATGTACACGACGCTTGAGCAGAATGGAACGGCAACTTCAGGCGCACAACGATTCGTGCAGGATTCTTTCGTGGCCCTGTCCGGAGACAGCCGAAACGAGGAACCCTTCGGACTTGCTGGCCAATTCACCTACCATCGCATTTCTCCGGACGGGAGCCTGTTGGCCATGGCGTCAGATATCGACCAGAACGGCCTTGGAGACTATGTATCCGTCCACGACCGGGATTCCGGGGTCAGTCAGCGCCTGAACATCAACGGCGACTCCAACTATGCGGCCTGGAGTGCTGACGGCAAGACTCTCTACGTTGAATTGGACTCCGATCTGCAGATCTGGGACGTTCAAACCATGACGCTGAGGGAAACCAATGAAGTGTCGGGGGCACTGGCTGAGTTCGATGTCAATCCGGATGGTAATCTGGTTGTCTATGTCGACCATTCGAGTCAGGAAGTCGGCAACCTGCGCGTATATGATTTGAACACGGGAACTGATGAGATCCTCTTGGAAGGCGCATACGGTGAACCCCGGTTTTCCCGTGATGGTCGGTTTCTGGCCCTCTCCGATGTCAGCTATCGGTTGCTGGTGTATTCCATGCAGGATGGTTCGGTCCGTCCGGTCACAATCGAAGGCGAACGCGCTCTTACCCCGGTTTGGGGTCCGGATGGATTTCTTTATTACAAATCGGGCGCATCCTTTCGACGCGTTCGCGTATCGACCGACCCCGGTTTTCGTCTACTGGCTCAAGCCGAGACCGTCAATGAATCACCGACCATGGTGCGCTTCGACATCGCGGACGACGGGACGATCGTTGGGCTGATTTCCACGAACCCCCTCCAGAATTCGGACTTCGAGCGTCCAGGACCCCTCTCCATCCAGGTAACCACGAACTGGTTCCAGGTGGCAGATCGGCTGGCTCCAACGAACCAGTAAGCTGGCCGAGCAGGGCGTTTCAAACTGCCCTTCTTTTACTGCTCCGCTTCGACGTGCTTGTATCCGTATCCACCCCAGCGCGCCAAAACCATGCTCCGCACCCTTTCCGCATTCATTCTACTGGGTCTCATCCCTGCGGCAGCCCTCGCCCAGAATGTCGTCGAACTCCACGCAGTCAAAGACAACACGCTGTACGAAGACGCTGGAGGAAACTTCAGCAACGGCTCCGGCGATCACATCTTTGCGGGCACCACGGAACGGGACAACCTCATGCGAAGGGCGTTGATTGCATTCGATCTCGGCGGGGCCCTGCCTGAAGGAGCCGTTGTCGACTCGGTACAGGTGGAACTGAACATGAACCGGAGTCTGGGAACGCAGCACTTCGTTCATCTTCATCGGGTTACCCGGGATTGGGGCGAGGGGTCTTCCAATCCAGTCGGGCAAGAAGGTGGCGGCACCAACGCAGCGGATGGCGATGCTACGTGGATCCATGCCGTACGGCCTGGAACGACCTGGACAAGCCCCGGAGGAGATTTCCGGTCATCCAACAGCGGTGAGATTTCCATCCTGAATCAGGGTCCCGCCATCTGGTACAACACGGCCAGCCTGCAGGCAGATGTCACGGATTGGCTGGCCGACCCATCCGTGAACTTCGGATGGCTGGTGATGGGCGATGAACTCACGAATGGAACAGCGCAACGTTTTGCCAGTCGTGAGAATCCCGACATGAACGTCCGCCCCACATTGCGAATCTATTACTCCGAAACGGCAACATTCACGGAGTCAGAAGATCAACCTCATTCTTGGACATTGGCCGCTTCGTGGCCAAATCCCTTCACGACGACCACCAACATTCCACTCACATCTGAGACGACAGGGCAGATCCGGATCGACGTCTTCGATGTCCGAGGTCGGACGATACTGAGGCGGATACAATCAGTGCTTCCTGGATATCAGGAAGTCACTTTGGACGGAAGCACGTGGGCCCCCGGCCTGTACTTCATTCGCGTCAGCGAGAACGGAGCATCCGAATCCAGAACCGTCCTGAAAACGAAATAGGTGCTACTTCAGGGATCCATAAACGTCAGCAGCCTTTACCAGATTTACTGAAAACCCGGTTTCCGAAAGGTCCCGGATATTCTGGAGGGTAGTCTCGGCAATGTTCTTCACGGCTTCCTTCGTGAAAAACGCTTGGTGCCCCGTGATGAGCACATTGGGAAACATCTGCAACCGGACGAATTGATCGTCTTGAATGACCTGGTCGGACAGGTCCTCGAAAAACAGGTCGGCTTCCTCCTCATACACATCGAGTCCGAGATAGCTGATCCGGCCGGACTTCAATCCCTCAATGACTGCAGCCGTGTCGATTAGCGGTCCCCGGCTCGTATTGATGATCATGACGCCTTGCTTCATCGAGTCGATGGCAAAATCATTGATCATGTGATAGGTCTCGTGCGTCAACGGGCAATGGAGCGAGATGATGTCGCTCTTCGAATACAATGCCTCCAGGCCGACATATTCCGCACCGGCCTCCATGGCTTCCGGGCTCTCGAACTTGTCGTAGGCCAACACCCGACAATCGAATCCCCGCATCAACCGGACAAGGTTGACCCCGATTTTACCCGTTCCGATGATGCCAACCGTTTTCTGGTGGATGTCGAATCCGAGCAGTCCATCCAGGGAAAAATTACCATCGCGTACACGGTTGTAGGCACGGTAGTACTTGCGGTTGAGAGCCAACATCAGGCCCAGAGTATGCTCTGCAACAGCATATGGAGAGTACGCAGGCACCCGAACCACGGTCAGCCCAGACGATTCCGCCTTGCGCAGTGCGACATTGTTGAATCCAGAGCATCGAAGGGCGAGGATGTGGACCCCTCCCTCCACGAGGATATCTATGACGGCCCCGTCCACCGTGTCATTCACGAAGACGCAAGCCACGTCGAATCCAGCCGCAAGGGAGGCCGTCTCCTTCGACAAACGTGCCTCCAGAAATGTCTGATCGTACCCGTGTGCCTCGTTGGCGGCAGTAAAGGCATCAACAACCCATTTCTTGGAACTGAAGAAAGCGATTTTCATGAGGGTGCGTCGATCGGATTGAGTGCGCCTCAAGGGCATACCGTACGTCGTCCCCTCGGTTCGACCAACTCAGGCCTGCGGCATCAACCGAAAGCCCTTCCACATCCCGTCTTCATCACATATCCCAAATCCGAAGATGCTCGCCCGCTTGGCGGGCCTGCGACCATTCCAACTAACGGCCGGTACCGAAAACACGGTGTACGTTGAATCCCCATCCGAAGTCCATGTCGCCGGGCGGCGTACGGGACCAGGCAATGGCGTGGTGCGGCGTCGTCCACTGGGATGACGTGAAGAACATCTGGAAGACGTGCCCTCCGGTTTCGATGTCCACTCCGAACGAGAGCACATTGCTGGTGTCGTCCGTGGTTTCTCCCAGGCGCGCCAGATATTCGCCGGCCAGGGAGACATTCGATTTCAACTCGTACCGGACGGCCGTGCCGATCGAGTAGTGATTGTTCTGACTGATGAGCACGCCATTCGGCAAATCCAGTTCATCGGGCGCGAATACGAACCGCGTGAAAGCCGGAGCGACATGCACGACCAGGCGATCGGACACGTTGCCTGCTGCCAGCAACGAGCCATGATATGCCAGGCGGTCCACCGTATCGCGGCCATCTTCCGGCGTCTCAAGTGCTACGCTGTAGAAAGCTCCGACCTGCCAGCCCGAAACTTCCGCAATCCGGGCCTTGATGCGCGCGTCCCACACCTTGTTGAAACGGGAACGACCGACGCCAGCCATCACACGATCGGAAACGCCATAGTCCAGGCCGAACCGGATGTTGGCAGCTGCGTCGAGGCCGAACAGGTTGTTGAACCCGCTCGAGACCGGTCCGAATGCGTGGTAGATGGTGAAGTCCAAATCGCCCTTCCCCAGTTGGGTGGTCGACGGCAGCACGACGATGGAAGGTGACCAGAACAACTCCTCCGCGGGCTGCTCCGCAGCCCGCTCACGGGCCATCTGAGCGTGGACCGACGGCAAACCGACAACCGATGCCAGCAATGCGATCAAAAAGAAGGAAGAAAAGCGTCTATGCGTCATGAGTCGTACCAAATGAATCATTCAGGCTTCAACAGGATGTCGAACGATATTTCCTGCTCTTCATCCACTTTCAGGATAAGCAGGCTCGGTGGCTCAATGTCGTAATCATCCAGGCTCAGAATCCAGGATGCTTCAACGCGCATCGCACCGTCTGCAAAGGTGATCGTCCCGGGCACCCGAACCGGCCTGGTAACACCGTGGATGGTGAACTCCCCCTCCACCTCAACCTCCTGAGCACCCGTGACCTGCGGATCAACCGCCGTCACGAGGGATCCGAAGAACTCGGCAAACGGAAAGTCATCCGTTTCGAGGGTTTTCCGCATATCCTTGTCGCGCTTGCCGTTTCCGGTATCCAGCGTATTCAGGTCCACGTAGAAATCCACGGTCCTTTCGCTAAGGTCAATCTTGCCCACCAACTGATCCGATGCTCCGACGAAGGAATGCAGCGGCACATTGGAAAGGAATTCGACGTGGCCATCGTCGGCAAAAAACGCTTGCCCTGCACTCGGCAGAGGGACAAGGAATGCCGCCAAGAACAGAGCGGTGAATCGGCTGCGGAGGAAAGCAATCATGACGTTGCAGGAATCAGGTTCGACAACAGGGAGCGCAATAGACCCGGACCTCAGTTGTTCGGCGCCCCGGCATCGATCCATGCTGCAATGTCCTGAATGGTACCGGCAGACAGGGCGGCACGTCCCAGAGGCATGCGTGCCCCGAACTGCGGGGACGATCCGAGTTTGTCGATGAGCGGACTGGCGGCGCTGTTGCCCGGAAGTACGATGGCTCCACCATACTGGGCCCCTTGACTCCCCATGGTGGACGCGAACGAAGCCAGGTTCACGCCATTGGTGCTGGCCCCGATGTGGCAACCGGATCCGCCACAACTGGCAGCAAAGACCGGCTGGATATCGGTCGAAAACCGAACCTCCTCCGTCTGTTCTCCTCCACCATTGTTGTCCGGGGGATCGGGATCAACCAGGACACCGTTGTCCGAGTCGGAACTGCAGGCGGCTACGAGAAACAAGAGAGCCAATAGAGCAATGCGCATATCGATGATGGGTGGGTTGGGTGGATCAGCACACGCGGAGGGTAACCGATATACGAGCCAAAGTCCGAGCGAACTCGCCACTTGTCGCAAGTACGCTCCGAATGGTATCAGGAATCCGACGAAATGTCTGTCCTGAATATTCCTACAGGAAGCCTTTCTGTTTCAACCATTCAACCCAATCACCCCAGATATCATTGAACTGTCGCGAGTCCAAGTCCCGCAGATCATGGCCCGCATTGGAATACACTATGTAATCGAAGGGCAACCCTGCTCCTTGAAGGATATCCATGTTCTGCAGATCCCGACGAACCGGGATACTGCGATCCTCCTGACCGAACAACCACAAGCTGGGAATCTGCAGCGTTTGCAGAATGGGCATTGGCTCGTATCCAGGTGCGCCGCTGAATCCGTCCAGTTGGGCATAAGCCGCATCGAGCGTTCCACCAGCATCGGTGAGATTGGAATAGAAAATCTCCAGGCCCACGCTCACGGTCGGGCCGGACCAGATGAGCATAAAGTCGATTTCGGGATTCATCGATGCTGCCAGCGGACTGATCCATCCTCCCTGACTGTTGGCAGCCAGTCCGACCCGTGACATGTCGATTTCCGGAAAATGTGCGAGAAAGTCCACAGCCGCGCTGGCATCTGAGGCAAGCAATCCGAGTCCATTCTGGGCATTTCCCGGTCCGATACCGAAGTAAATCCCCCCGGATTCGCCCACTCCCCGCTTGTCGTAGCGCAGTACCGCGACTCCTTCGGGCACCAGAGGATCGGTAGCCCCTTTCTGGGAGGCCCGGGTCATTTCTCCGGATCCATGCACCCAGACGACAGCCGGAAACGGCCCCGGTCCCGGCGGCAGGTCCAGTTCGTAACGAAGCGGTGTGTCGCCATTCAGGAAATAGCGATCACCCGCCACCTCAACCGTGACCAACTGCTCCAATCCGGCAGCAGCGGCCACTATATCTGCACTGCCGAATGCCACTGCGGTGATGACGCCAATATCATCCACCTGCGCAACAGCAGGATGATTGGAACGCCACGCCACGGCTGCATTCGACATGGCGTTTCCCAGCCGATCCGCTGGCCGGACAGCCATGGTCAAGGTATCGCCGGCGAATTCCATCATGCGACGGCCCGTTGGTGAGACAAGCTGCGCCAGACGTTGCTCAACGACCAAGTCGCGCGAAGTCGACAACCCGGTCGCCCTGTCGGTTGCGGTCACGGTGACCGTGCCATTTCCAATGGACCAGATACTTGCGCGGGCATCCCCTCCCCCGGAGGTCGAGAGACCCACGACGTCCGTTGTCGACAGCGTCCAGGAATAGTCGCCGATCCCCGCAGGAGCACCCGTTTCATCAACAGTCGACACGTTCCAGGTTGTTGATGCTCCCAACGCATCCAGCAGTGTGTCCGGGGCCGTCACTACCAGTTCATGGGGGTCACCCGAGCCCAGTGACCCATCAGGTCCACCGTCACCCGCATCAACCGGGGAATCGGAACCGCAGGCGGAAAGGACCAGACATGCGCTGGCAAATATGACGGGGCGGAATAGGGACATCGGCTGGAACATGAATGCTCCCTGATTCGGGCCAACGCGGAAATGGTTTCGGGATTTCCTGATACCCTGAAAACTGAATCCAGCGCAAAGGCCTCCTAGTTCTGCCGCAAGACGTCCGCAGGATTCGTCCGAGCCGCTTTGACGGCCTGCCACGTGATGGTGGACCACGCCACCAGCAGCGTCAGGACTGCCGCCGGCAGGATGACCCGCCAATCGACATCCACCCGATAGGCATAGTCTTCCAACCACTGGTTCATGAGCATCCAGCCCACCGGCACGGCAACGATCAACGCAATCACGATGAGACGCAAGAAGTCGACCGACATCTCCCGCACAATGTCGAACGCATTTGCCCCCAGGGCTTTCCGCACGCCGATTTCGTTTCGACGCTGATCCGCCATAAAGGCAGAAAGTGCAAACAGACCCAGGCAGGCAATCAGGATGGCCAGGATGGCAAATCCACGGAAGATGCGACCGAACCGGACTTCGGATCGGTACATGTTGTTGTAGGCATCGTCCAGGAAGATGTATTCGAAGGGGTAATCCGGCGAAAACACGTCCATGACGTCGTTCACACGCGAAACCGTAGCAGGCACATCGTCCGAATTGAATCGGATGAGGATGTAAGACGCGTATTTGGGGGCCAGATACAAAACGAGAGGCTCGATTTCCCGACGAAGGGAGTGAAAGTGGAAATCCTTCACAACGCCCACGACGTGATCCCCCCTTCCTCCATATTCCAAGGTCTTGCCGACGGCCACATCCCAACCGGCCTCTTCCTTGAATCGCTCATTCACGATCAAGCCGCTCCACTCGTCTCCGGGCTGATCCCTGGAGTAGGATCGACCTTCCACGATTTCCAGGTCCAACAACTCCAACCAGTCGTAGTTGACGGCAGTGTTGTAAGCATAGATCCGATGTTCATCCTCGTTGCCTTCGTAACGAATCACTGAGGATTGCGGGCGGATGTTGGTGGGCAACGTGTAGGACGCAGACACCAGGGACACCTCGGGGATGCCGCGCATTTCGTCGAGGATGGTATCAATCTGATCTTCCAGCGCTTCATCCTGGACGGTCACCGACAAGACACGGTCCCTGGCCAATCCGGTGTCGGCCGTTGCCATGAAGCCGACCTGGCGTTCTACCACCAGCGTGCCGATGATGAGCACGATCCCGATAGCGTATTGCGCCACGACCAACGAACTACGCAGACGCGAACGCGAGCGTTGCTGCCGATGACCTCCCAGTACATGGGCTGGTTGCAGACGGGAAAGCAGGAAGGCCGGGTAGCTGCCGGAAACAAGCGCCACCACAGCCACCGATGCCAGCAACAGCAGCATTGTAACAGGCTCTAGCGCCTGGTGCAAGGAAAGGTCCCTGCCTACGAGTCCATTGAACACCGGCAGGAGCGCCCAACCAAGGAAAACAGCTGCCGATGCAGCAATCCCCGTGAGGACAAACGATTCACCCAGGAACTGCTGGATCAGCTGACCCTGCCGAGCGCCCGAAACTTGGCGAATGCCGATCTCTCGAGCCCGGGTAGCCGATCTGGCCGTGGCCAGGTTCATGTAGTTGACGCATGCGATCAAGAGGATGAACACCGCGATCAATCCAAGCGTCACTGTCGTTCGGAAGCTCCCCGTCGCCTGGATTTCGAAGTTCACATTCGAATGCAGGTGGATGGATGTGACCGGCTGGATCATGTAGCGGGAGACCCGCTCAGGGTTTTCCTGGTACCAGGACAGCTGACTGAGTTTGCTGCTTCCCAGGGCTTCGATCGATGCCGCCAGTGCGGCCGGATCAGCGTTCGCTTCGGCGCGAAAATACGTGTAGCGGTCATTGTTGTCCCATTCGTCCAATCCGTCGAGCCACCACGGATCGGTCTCCATGGAGACGAGATAGTTGAAGGAGAAGTGCATGTTCGAAGGCGGATCGACCACCACGCCCGTGACTTCCAGGTCGCTTTTGTTTTCGTTCCAGGAAAAGGCTACCCGCCGCCCGGTCGGATCGTCATCACCGAACAGCCGTCTGGCCATGGACTCCGTCAATACGATCTTGTTGGGCCCAGCCAGCACAGAGCTCGCTTCACCAGAGATCAGCTCCAACGAAAACACCTCAAAGAAGGATGACCGCGCATTCAACCCGTCTTCCAAAAACGACTCCCCTCCTACCTGCAACAGTCCGGACAGCTGGGATATCTGCGTAGCCTGTTCCACGCCGGGGACCTCTGCTTCGAGAGCGTCCGGAAGAGGTACGGAGGTATAAGCAAAGTGGTCATTGCCCATGAAGAAGCTACCCGGGTCCTGCTTGATCACCCGGTACAGCAGGTCCGCATTGTCGAAGAAACGGTCATAGCTCAGTTCATGCCGGATGTACAGACCAATCAGCATGAACGCAGCCAGGCCGATGGCCAAACCGGCGATGGTCACGCCTGAATACACCTTGCTCCGAGCCAGATTCCTGAGTGTGAGTCGCATGTGGTGCTGGACCAGGGCCCATCGCCAACGCATCTCATCCATCGTCGTCTGGCGATGACGCATTTTGTGCCAGAAAACATCCCTGTACGCCGCCTGGACACTTCCCTGGTCCCCCATTTCCCGCATGGTCTTGCGGAAAGCATCCTCCTCCGAGAGCCCTTCCGCCATGAGCCAGGCCATTTGGTCCCGGACATGCTGTTCCAGTTCGTCCAGGTCCTCTGGAGTCATGGCCCGCTCATTCTTCATGACGTGTCGCCAGGTGGCAAGCGCCACTTCGAAATTGAAAGGTCTCATGCGCCGAGCCCCTCCATGGAATGCGATCCTCCCCAGAGCGTGGTCAGGATGGCATTTGCGTCCAGCCACTGCTGCTTTTCCGCAGCAAGTGCTTTCCTCCCGGCGGCGGTCAGGTTGTAGTACTTGCGACGGGGCGCGTCAGGGACCTCCTTCCAACTGGAATCGACCAGCCCGTCCGCTTCCATGCGATGCAGGTGAGGATACAGCGTGCCAGTGGTCAAATCGATCTGCCCCCGGGAAATGCGCTGTACCCGCTGGATGATTTGATATCCGTAGGCTTCACCATCCGAAAGGATGGCCAGCATCAACGGTTTGATCGTCGCGGCGACGAGGGATCTGGAAAACATGCAAGGTCCGGTTGAGGTGTTGGAGGTCGCAGGTGACCTATGTTGTTTCCCAACATAGGCTATGTAGACCTACGACACAACCTGCCAAGAGTTACACGTCCTATTTTCACCCAGCCCCAGCATCATTCCTGACTCTGACCGACGATCACATGTCAAAAGCCTTGCTCATCTCCTCAGCTGCCATCCTGGCCGCCCTCGGTTTCATGGGCACGTTCATGCCGGCGGAAGTGCTCATCGTGGCTGGTGTGGATCCGCTTCCGCAGACCGTCATCATGTTCCAGATCATGGGGGGATTGTACCTCGGCTTTGCCCTCCTCAACTGGATGTCTCGGACCAGTCCCATGGGAGGCATTTATGGGAAACCGCTGGCTACCTCGAACCTGGTCCACTTCATGGTGGTAGCGCTGATGCTCCTCAAGGAGGTCTTCCAGGGCGATCCGGGGAATGGATTCCTGATTCTCAGCGTCCTGTATGCGGTATTCGCCATCGGTTTTGCTACCACCCTGTTCCGGGATCCCTTCTCCGGCGGCGGGACAAAGCCGGGAACATCCGACTGACGTCATCCGGACGGATCGGTTATATTCGTCATCCCCACTACACCTGAACGTTTCAGACCCGTCATGCATCGCATTCGACTTTACGCCCCCCTGCTGCTCATTGCCGCACTCGTGTTCACTGGCTGTCAACCTGCCGAAGAGACCGAAGAGGAAATGATTGAGCGGGCTCGCGGTATCCATGAGCGTGTCATCACGCTCGATACCCACGACGACATCAACGTCTCCAACTTTACCGAGGAGCGCAACTATACCATGGATCTGCCCACGCAGGTCAATATCCCCAAGATGCGTGAGGGCGGCCTGGACGTATCGTGGCTGGTGGTCTACACCGGTCAGGGCGATCTGGATGATGCAGGCTACGAAGCGGCCTACGAGAATGCGATTTCCAAATTCGAGGCCATCCACTGGCTGGCCGAAGACAAGGCGCCTGACCAGATCGAGATTGCCTACAACTCGGACGATGTCCGTCGCATCGTGGGCGAAGGCAAATTGGTGGCCATGATCGGCGTGGAGAATGCCTATCCGGTCGGCCTGAATCTGGACAACATCGCCGACTTCCAGGAGCGCGGTGCCCGTTACATGTCCCTCTCGCACAACGGTCACTCCCAGTTCTCCGATTCCAACACGGGCGAACGTGACGATATCTGGCTGCACGACGGCCTGAGTGACCTCGGCCGCGAGGCTGTCGCCGAGATGAACCGCGTGGGCATCATGATCGACCTGTCCCACCCGTCCAAAAAGGCCAACATGGAGATGATTGCGCTATCCCGCGCACCGGTCATGGCCTCCCACTCGTCGGCCCGCGCCCTGAATGACCACAGCCGCAACCTCGATGACGAGGAACTGATGGCCATCCGCGACAACGGTGGCGTCGTCCAGACAGTGGCTTTCCGCAGCTACGTCGATCAGGAAAAGGCCGCTGCCTATCAGGAAGCCGTGACTGCCCTGCAACGCGAGATTGCAGAGGAGATGGGCGTCGAGATGGTTGAATCCCGCCGCGAACTCTTCCAGATGTCCTCCGAGGACCGGGCTGCCTACATGGAGCGCGTACAGCCCGTCATGGACGCTGCCGAGGCCCGCATGGACGAGATCGAAGCCGGACCGGTTGACGTAGCCGACTTTGTGGACCACATCGATTACATGGTGGAGTTGATCGGCCTCGACCACGTCGGTATTTCCTCCGACTTCGACGGTGGTGGCGGTGTGCACGGTTGGATGGACGCTTCCGAGACGTTCAACGTCACGCTCGAGCTCGTCCGCCGGGGCTACACGGAAGAGCAGATCGGACAGTTGTGGAGCGGCAACCTGCTGCGCGTGCTGGACGAAGTACAGGCGGTTGCAGCACAGATCCAGGCCGAAGGCTGATCCGACCATCATACCTCCGTCTTCAGTTTGCGGGGCGGCCGATGAAATCGGCCGCCCCGCTTCTGTTTACAGCAACTGCCAGCAACTTCCGGTCTGCTTGTCCATCCACTTTGTAAGGACGCAATCTCGTGCGGCACAATATGTAAACGTTCCGCTCGTTATCCGTGTCCAACCCATACCCGCGATGCTTCCGGAAGACGCATCGCCAATCTGTCGCGGGGTGCACCCAACAACACCCGTCGCCATGCACCCGCTTCCTCGTCATTTCTGGGGCTTTGTCCTGCTCCTGCTTCTGCCTGTATTCCAGACGCAAGCGCGTCAGAGTCCCTCTGAAACTTCGCTTCGCGTTTTTCTTGATTGCCAGTATTCCTGCGACAATCAGTTCATCAAGGAAAGCCTGCCCATCGTGGATTGGCTGAACGAACGCACCCAGGCAGACGTCCATATTCTGCATGCGCGGCAAAGCACAGGATCCGGAGGAAGTCGCATCACCTTGACGTTTCTGGGGCAGCGAACGTATTCCGCCTTGTCCGATACTTTGGAGTACGCGACCGGTGCGGACGCCACCAGCGATGAGCAGCGCGAGGCCTTGGTCCATCATCTGACCATTGGCCTGGCCCGTTATCTGGCCAAGGGAGGATATGCTGACAAACTCCGGATCGAAGCCGTTCGTCCTCCCATGAATGCGCCCGTCGAAGCCAGTATTCAGGATGACCCATGGAATTATTGGGTCTTCTCCGTTCGTGGCAGCGGCAACATCAACGGGCAGGCATCCACGAAATCAACGCGCCGCAACCTCAGCTTCAGTGCCAACCGGACAACGGAGGCATTGAAGGTCAGCATCTCCGGAAGCTTGAGTCAGAACGTGAGCGAGTTCGAAATCGAGGACGAGACAATCCGCAATGAACGCGACTCGGAGTCACTGCGCTCCAGCATCGTCAAGTCCATCGGTGGGCAGTGGGCCATCGGCGGATCCGGATTCGTTTCCGGATCGAGCTATTCCAATTCCAAGCGCATTGTTGAAGCCGGTCCGGCCATTGAATACAACGTTTTCCCCTACACGCAGTCAACAAGGAAGTACCTCACGGTGCAGTACGGCGTCAAACTGGGGCATCGCCAGTACGACGAACTCACCATCTTCGCACTCGACGAAGAGACCATCCTCCGGCATTCCCTGGAGGTCACCCTGAGTCTGAATCAGAAGTGGGGATCGGTTTCCATTTCTTCGGATGTGAGTCACATGCTGACCAACTTTGAGCGCAGCCTGACGGATTCCTACAATCTGGGTCTGTTCGGAAGCATGAACGTGCGCCTTTTCCGCGGCCTTTCGTTCAATGCCTTCGCATCGTACAACCGCATTCGTGACCAGATTGACCTGCCCGGTCAAGCCGCCTCGCGGGAGGAGATCCTCCTGCAATCGCAGCGTTTGCCAACAGGGTACTCCTATCACGTCAACCTGGGCATCACGTACCGATTCGGATCGCTCTTCAACAATGTGGTCAACCCACGCATGGGAGGAGGTGGCAGCGGAACCATCATCATGTTCTGATGCCGTAAGGATCGTCCGGACGGGGGATGCGTGTAAAGGCCGCATCCAACACCCGATCCATGACCGACACTGCACAAAAGGACGCCAAGGCACCCACTGAAGCCCTGGTCAAAAAGGACATCAAGCCCAAGGAAAAAGGCGCCACCTTCAAGGAAGTGCGCTCGCTGATGTGGGAGCATCGCGGCAAGCTGGCGTTCGGCTTTGTCCTCATGCTCATCAACCGACTCAGCGGATTCGTCCTGCCCTGGGCATCCAAATACCTGGTCGACGATATCCTGGCGCAAGGGAAGATGGACATGCTCTTCCCCATTGCCCTGGCCGTCGGCGGCGCCACCATCCTGGGCGCCATCACCACCTTTGCCCTCTCGCAGGTCATATCCGTGACCGCGCAGGAGGCCATCATGGAAATGCGCCGTCGGGTGCAGGCTCACGTTACCCGTCTTCCCATCCGGTATTTCGACGGTACGAAGACGGGCGTCCTCATTTCGCGCATCATGACCGATGCCGAGGGTATCCGTAACCTGGTTGGTACGGGTATCGTGCAGATGGTGGGTGGCATTCTGACGGCCATCATCGCCCTCTCGTGGCTGTTCGTGATCAACTGGCAGCTGACGGCCTCCACCTTGGGGTTCTTGCTGGCTTTCGGCGCCGCCATGGCCTATGCCTTTGCCAAGCTGCGTCCTCTCTTCCGCGAACGCGGTGAGATCAATTCGCAGGTCACGGGACGTCTCAACGAGACGCTCAACGGTATCCGCATCGTCAAAGCCTACGGCGTCGAGAAGCGCGAACAATCCGTATTCGCCGATGGTGTGGACGAACTCTTCCAGAACGTCAAGAAGGCCATCACGGGCCGCGCAGCCATTTCCACGTTTGCAGGAGTCGTCATCGGCGGTGTCGGCATCCTGATGATCACGGTGGGTGGCAACGCCATCGCATCGGGCAGCATGACGATGGGCGATTTCGTCATGTATATCTTCCTGATCGGCCTTCTGGCTGCACCCATCATCCAGCTGGCAGCCATCGGCACGCAGGTCTCGGAGGCGTTTGCCGGTCTGGACCGCATCCGTGAGCTCATGGAGCATCCGACCGAGGACGAAGAAGACGAGAGTCGCGATCCCCTGCACACGGTCGAGGGCCGCATTGAACTGGACGATGTCCATTTTGCCTACGAAGAAGATGTACCCGTCCTCAAGGGTGTTTCCCTCAAGGCCGAGGCGGGCACGACCACCGCGCTGGTCGGGTCCAGCGGTTCGGGCAAGAGCACGCTCGTCAGCCTGGTCATGGCCTTCAACCGGCCTGACAACGGCCGCGTCCTGATCGATGGCAAGGACCTGAAATCCGTTCGCCTGCACGACTTCCGCTCGCACCTGGGTGTCGTACTGCAGGAGAACTTCCTGTTCGACGGCACGGTGGCGGACAACATCCGATTTGCCAAACCCGATGCATCCCAGGAAGAAGTGCAGCGCGCCGCCGAACTGGCCAATTGCCATCAGTTCGTGACGGACTTCCCGGACGGCTACGATACCGTCGTCGGAGAACGGGGTATCAAACTGTCAGGCGGTCAGCGCCAGCGTATCGCCATCGCCCGCGCCATCCTGGCCAACCCGCGGATCCTGGTCCTCGACGAGGCCACGTCTTCCCTGGATTCCGAGAGCGAAGCGCTCATCCAGGCGGGATTCGCGTCGTTGAGGGAGGGCCGGACGACGTTCGTCATCGCCCACCGCCTGTCCACCATACGCAGTGCCGATCAGATCGTGGTGCTGGAAGAAGGCCGGATCGTGGAATGCGGCACCCACGCGGAGCTCATGCAGCAGGGCGGTCGCTACAAGGAATTGCACGACCAGCAGTATGCCTGGGAAGAGAATCTCTTCATCAATCCGGGTGAAGATTATCTGCCAGCCGAAACCGCGGAATAGTCCCAACCCACCAGTTTCATGTCCCGAGCGTTTGTCAACGAAGACGCGCCCAGTGGCGACGTCTACATTCCGCCGCGTGCACCCCTGCCCGCCGGTGCCGTGAATTTCGTCACGCCCCGGGGTAAACGCCTGCTGGATGAGGAATTGGTCGAACTGGAAGCGGAGCGCGAGCGCCTCAAGAAAGGCGATCCCCATAGTGAGGACCGCAACCGGTCCCTGACCATCGTTCGCGGGCGCATCAAGGATCTGGAAATCCGCATCAAGAGCGCCAAGGTGGTGCGGCCGGCCGATCAACCATCGGATGAAGTCCGTTTCGGCGCACGGGTGACCACGAAGACCGTTCAGGGCCGCAAACCGGGGCTGGAGCGCACGTTCCGCCTTGTGGGCGTCGACGAAGCCGACATCGCCACCATGCGTGTGGGATGGATTGCTCCCCTGGCCCGCGCGTTGACCGGGTGCAAACTCGGCGAAACGGCTACCCTCATGATGGGCGGCGTGGAAGAGACCCTTGAAGTGACCGCCATCGACTATCCGGAGGACTGAGCGTGGAGTTTGCCCATCGCTACGTGGATACCCTTCCCGGCGATACCTCCGGGGACAACCGCCAGCGTGAAGTACCAGGCGCCGCGTGGTCCCTCGTGCAGCCGGAGGCCGTTTCGAAGCCGGCGCTCCTGGCACATTCCCCTGAATTGGCTTTCGAACTGGACCTCCCCGATGGATGGGAGCGATCCAGGGAATGGCTGGACTGGCTGAGCGGCAATGCCGTGCCGCCCGGCGCCCGACCGTACGCCATGAATTACGGCGGTCATCAGTTCGGCAACTGGGCCGGTCAACTCGGTGATGGCCGGGCCATCAACCTCGGCGAAATCCGGGACACACACGGCGTCTGGCAAACGCTTCAACTCAAGGGCGCCGGCCCCACGCCCTATTCCCGAACGGCCGACGGCCGCGCGGTGCTGCGCTCCTCGATTCGGGAGTTCCTCTGCTCGGAGGCCATGCACCACCTCGGCGTCGCCACAACACGCGCCTTGAGCCTGGTCGGTACGGGTGAGTCCGTTGTGCGCGACATGTTCTATGACGGCCACGCTGCTCCGGAGCCCGGTGCCATCGTGTGCCGCGTGGCTCCCTCCTTCCTGCGATTCGGCAACTTCCAGATCCATGCGGCCAGGCAGGAAAGGGACCTGTTGGCCCAGCTCGTGCACTGGACGATCTCGGAGCACTTCCCGGGCATCGACCCGGACGCCAAAGACGCACCCCTGCAACTGGTCCAGACGGTCCTTGAGCGCACGGCATCGGTTGTTGCCGACTGGATGCGGGTGGGATTTGTCCACGGGGTGCTCAACACCGACAACATGTCGGTCCTGGGGCTGACCATCGACTACGGGCCGTACGGCTGGATCGATCACTTCGACCCGGACTTCACACCCAATACCACCGATGCCCATTCGCGTCGGTATGTGTTTGGCAACCAGCCACGGGTAGCCCACTGGAATGTGGCACAGTTCGCCCGTGCGTTGCTCCCGCTCACGGAAGATGTCGAGGGTATGCAGGCCATCGTGGATACCTTCCCGAAAGTGTTCAGCGCTGCCTACCAGACACGCATGGCTGCCAAACTGGGCCTGGAAACGCTGGAAGACGAGTCCCTGATCAAGGATCTCTTCGACTGGATGCAGGCCATTGAAACGGATTGGACCCTGTTCTTCCGGGGATTGATGAATGTCGACCCGGAAGACCCGGATGCGTCTGTACTCGACCGTGCTTTCTACAGCCCGCCGCGTGCCCACCAACTGGAAACCATCCAGGCGTGGCTGGTCCGGTGGGCGGAGGCCACTTTGGAAGAAGGCGACTTCCACGATATGCGGATGGAGCGCATGGCCGCCGCCAACCCGTGGTTCATCCCCCGGAATTATCTGGTCTTCGAGGCCATCGAGGCCGCTGAGAAAGGTGATCTCGGACCGCTGGATGAACTTTTTGACGCTGCCCGGACGCCGTACGAAGTGCAGGAAGGACGCGAACACCTGGCCGCCCGTCGACCGGATTGGGCACGCGAACAACCGGGAGCATCCATGCTCTCGTGCAGTTCCTGATTTTCCATGATTGACACGATTCCATACCGCATGATGTCCACGTTCAGACTCGCTGCGCTCGTCGTTTTTTTCCTGGCTGTCGCCGTCATGCCTGCAAAGGCCCAGGATCGCATCCCGTTGGACCCGGCCATAACAACAGGCACGCTGGACAACGGGCTCTCCTACATGATCCGCGCCAATGACACCCCTGAACAGCGCGCTGAATTGCGCCTGGTGCTGAATGCGGGCTCCATCCTGGAAGATGAGGACCAGCTGGGGCTGGCGCACTTCGTGGAGCACATGGCCTTCAACGGCACTGGGTCATTTGAAGAGCAGGAATTGGTCGAATACCTGGAATCGATAGGAATGCGTTTCGGCGCCGACATCAACGCCTACACCAGTTTCGACGAGACCGTGTACATGCTGGAGGTCCCGACCGATGATCCTGAGACGCTGGATACAGGCCTCATCATCCTGCGCGAATGGGCAGGAAGCATTGCATTCGACCCGGAGGAGATCGACAAGGAGCGCGGCGTGGTCATTGAGGAGTGGCGACTGAGACAGGGCGGCGCCAACCGCATCATCAGCCGGCAGTACCCGGTACTGCTCAGCGGGTCGCGCTATCCGGAACGACTGCCCATCGGTACGGAAGAAAATCTGCGCACGTTCGACCACGACAGCCTGCTGCGCTACTACCACGACTGGTATCGCCCGGACCTCATGACCGTCATTGCTGTCGGGGACTTCGATGCAGGGGTCATTGAACAGCGTATCCAGGAACTGTTTGCCGACCTGACCAATCCGGATCCCGTCCGGGAACGGGTGTCTTACGACGTGCCCGATCACGACGAGGCCCTGATCTCCATCGAGTCCGATCCGGAAGCGGGTTTTGCCAGCGTCGAGCTTTTGTACAAGCACGAAAATGGTGACGAAGGCACGGCGACCCAGTATCAGGAAGACCTGAAAAGGAGTCTTTTTGCGAGCATGCTCAACCGGCGCCTGGGTGAACTCACGCAGGACGCCGACCCTCCGTTCATCGGGGCCGGCGGCGGCGACGGTTCGCTGGTCCGCACCAAATCCGCATTTTCCCTGAGCGCGAGCGTCCAGGATGGACAGTATCTGCGCGCCCTGGAAACCGTACTGACAGAGACGGAACGGGTGCGACAGCACGGATTCACGGCCTCTGAATTCGATCGCGCACGGCAAGCGCGGCTGCGGCGGATGGAAGTGGCTTGGAATGAACGGGACAACCAGCGTTCGGGTGCGCTGGCCGACGAGTACCGACGGCACGTCCTGACGGGAGAGTCAGTCCCAGGCATCGACGCCGAATTCCGGCTCATGCAGCGGGCGCTTCCGGCCATTTCCCTCGAGGACGTGAATGCACTCGTTCCCGTCCTGATGACCGTGGATAATCAGGTGGTGATGATTTCCGGGCCGGGCGGCAACGAGCAGCCCATGCCTACCATGGAAGAGGTCAGGGCCGTCATGGAACGGGTTTCCGATCAGTCACTCGAACCCTACGACGACGGAGACCAGGACGCCCCCCTCCTGGCCAATGTGCCCGATCCCGGCTCGGTGGTAGCGGAAGACTACCGCGACGATATCGACCTGACAACATGGACCCTGTCCAATGGCGTGCGGGTCATCCTGAAGCCCACCGATTTCAAGGCCGACGAGATCCTGCTTTCTGCCTGGAGTCCGGGCGGCGCATCGCTGGCGGCCGACTCGGCCTACATGTCGGCCTCGCTCACGACCAGCATCATCGGAGGTAGCGGCGTCGGCGACTTCAATGCGGTGGACCTGTCCAAGAAACTGTCGGGACAGGTGGCGCGCATCCGGCCCTACATCGCCAACCTGGAAGAAGGATTCAGTGGCGCGGCCAGTCCGCAGGATCTGGAGACACTTTTTCAGCTTGCTTACCTGTATGGCACCGCGCCCCGTGCCGACTCGACCGTGTATGCGTCCTTCATGATCCGGATGAACAGCATGCTGGCCACCATGCAGACCAATCCGCAGTCGGCTTTCGGAGATACGCTCAACGTCACACTCAACAATTACCACCATCGCGCACGGCCCATGTCTGCGGAGGTACTCGGCGAAGCGGACCTCGAGCAGATGCGGGACTTTTACAAAGATCGGTTTGCCGACTTCTCCGACTTCACCTTTTTGGTGGTGGGGACTTTCGCGCCGGAGGATCTTCGACCTCTGGTCGAGCAGTACCTGGCCACCCTCCCGTCCACGGGTCGCGAGGAAACCTGGACCGATGTAGGCATGCGACCTCCCGAAGGCGCCATCGAAAAGGAAATCCGGCGCGGCATCGAACCCCGCTCGCAGGTTGGCATCGTCTTTTCGGGAGAACTGCCCTGGACCATGGAGTCCCGCAGGGCGCTGAACATGCTGCGCGAGACGCTGGATACTCGCCTCCGGGAAGTGCTGCGGGAAGATCTGGGGGGCACGTACGGCGTATCGGTCCAGGGCTCCCTTCGCGACGAACCCTATGAGCATTACCAGTTCGCCATCGTGTTCGGATGCGATCCTCAGCGTGTAGATGAACTGGTCGAGAAGGTCTGGGAAACGATACGTGCTTTCCAGAGCGAAGGACCCGAGGATGAACACCTGGCCAACGCTCGCGAGCAAGCGTTCCGTTCGTGGGAGACGGGGCTCGAAGAGAATGCGTACTGGCTCAACTCCCTGGAATTCTATCTCACCCGGGGCATGGATCCGGCCCGCATCCTGACCAACCCCGCAGAGGCACTGGAAGCCGTCTCGCCTGAAGATGTGGCCGATATGGCACGCAGGGTACTTCGCACGGATCAGTACGTGCGGGTGACCCTGTACCCGGAATCGCCTGATTCCTGATCGAATGGCCATTCCCGACACACCACTGGAGCTCATCGAAGGACGCATCGTGCGCATCCTTCCGGACGATGAGAAGGGCGATCGGCACCAGCGCTTCGTCATGGAGGAACCCTCTGGACGCACGCTCCTGGTGGCGCACAATATCGACCTGGCCCCACGTGTGGAACGCCTCTACGTAGGCGGCAAAATCAGGGTGTTCGGCGAATATGAGTGGAATGATCTGGGCGGCCTGATGCACTGGACACACAAGGATCCGGAGGAGCGCTTCGAAGGCGGCTGGATCGAATTCCGCGGCAAACGCTATTCATGAGATAGGGGCGGGCGTGCCGTGCACGCCCGCCCCTGATTGTGCAATACCATGGCCTCAGCGGGCGTCCGCTTCGGCTTCGGTCGAAACGAGGATGTGGTCCGTCAGCTCCAGCACCACGCGGTCCATATCGTAGACATGATCCAGCGCTTCGAGCATGCCACGGGCATCCACCGATACCGTACGGGCCACTTCGGTTTGATAGATGAACGCTGAAGGCAGGGATTCGATGTTACCGTCGAATACCAGTCCCACGACCTCCAGGTCCTGGTTGACCACCGGAGAACCGGAGTTGCCCCCGATGATGTCGTTGGTCGAAACGAAGTTCATCGGCGTGGAGCGGTCAAACGAGGTCGGCGCATTCAGCCAACGATCCGGGAGTTCGAACTCTCCGGTGGGGTCCGTTGCACGGGAGTGGCTGAAGTGCCGGTTGTACAGGCCATGATACGTCGTGAATGGAGGGGCCATGGATCCATTGTACTCGTACGCGGCTACCACGCCGTCGGCAATGCGCAGCGAGAAGGTGGCATCCGGTGGTCGCGTCGTGCCATACACCTCGAAGCGGGCCCGACCGTGTTGGGCATTCAGTTCGGTCTCCTGACCCATCAAGCCCGCAAACGCACTCTGGAAGTCCTGAAGGGATGCCAGATACGGGGCCACGGCAGCCAGGGCAGGATCGTCCATGCTCAACGTGGCCAGATCCAGTGATTCCATGTCCATGAGTGCCGATTCGGCCCAGACCTTGTCGGTCACGGTGGCGGCGTCCATCTCGGTCATCAAACCGCGCTCACCCATGTAGTGAACGAAGTCTTCCAGGCGGGCTTCAAAGAAACGGCGGTCGATGCCTTCGTCCTTGTCCGGTACGCCCATCAGCGCTCCTTCGTAGGGAGCCGTGTCTCCTCCAGCCTCACGGGCGCGAACGGCCATGAAGGCCATGGCAGCACGCTGAAGCGTCGGTGATGCCAGACTGGAATTCGGGAAGAACGACAGGAAGGCGCCATACTCGGCGGCATATTCGCGCTTCTGTTGCTGGATCTCAGCCAGATCAGAGATGATGGTCGAATACGGCTGAGGGACATCGGAGGTCAACTGGCCACCGTACTTGGCTTCCAGATCCGCCAGGAAGGTCTCTTCCGTATCCCGGCGTTTGGCCATGATGATTTCATCGTTCAGTCCCTTCACGCGACCACCGTACAGCTTCTGCGCATTTTTCAGGCTGAAGATCTGGTTGCGGAGGCCGTCCGAGGGATTCTCATCGTAATAGGCTTCAAGCGCGGCAATGCGGGAATTGAGCAGGTCCAGCAGGAATTTCTCCTGGATGTCCCGCCGGAATTCCAGCTGTGCCACGGTTTCCAGGCGCAGCGTCGAGCCCGGGTTGCCGATGACGAAGGCGGCATCGCCTTCTTCCAGATCGCCATCACTCCACTGGAAGTAGTGCTCCGGTTCGTAGGGCTTGTCGTCCTCGTACACGCGGAAGAAGGTCATGTCCAGCGCGTACCGGGGGTAGGTGAAGTTGTCCGTATCCCCGCCGAAGTATCCCAACTGCAACTCGGGCGCCATGACGAGGCGCATGTCGTCGAAGCGACGGAACGTGTAGGCCGAGTAGCGGCCTCCGTTATACAGATTGATGATCTGCACCACGTGATCGTCGTCCAGTCCGTCTTCGATGCGGGCCTGGGCAGCGGCAATGGCCTCCTGGCGTGCGGAAGCCTTCTCGGCATCCGTCTCAGCATCGTTCACGGCGGCGTAGACTTCGTCCGTCACGTCTTCAATGGCCACGAGTTGATCCACGTACAGACCAGGAACCGGGCGTTCATCCTCCAGATCGACGGCCATGAAGCCATCATCCAGCAGCGTCTCTCCCTCCATGGCCACCTCGGCTACCGAACCGCGACCACAGTGGTGGTTGGTCATGACCAGCCCGTACGGGGACACGAAGCTGGCGGTACAGTTGGGAAGCCTCAGGGCGCCCAGACGAGCCTTCTCGAACCAGGCTGCGTCCGGAGTGAAATCGTAGGTGGAAGCAATATGCTCGACGGGCGGGTAGTCGAACGTCCACATCATGCCGTTGTCGTATTCGCCGGCTTGTCCCATGGCGGGGATGGCCAGAACGACGAACAGCAGTACCAGGGAGCTGATTCTCTTGCTCATGACAGGCACGCGTTGGTTGGGGGTTGATGATCGAATGATTGCCCCCAATGGACGCAATTCCCCCGGCACGAGCCCACAGCATTCCCTGCAGGTGGATGTACGAGCGCTGCCTACCTGCCTGTCGGGGAGAATCCTACCTCGAAAGCCCCCTACTTCCAGGCAATGGACATGAGCGGATCTCCCTGGTTCATGGCCAGCGATGTGACCAGGAACAGGACTTCCCCGCCAACTGGAGCGTCATAGGTGCGCAGGGTCTCTCCGAAGATGTCCTTGATTTCGCCAACGCGTTGCCCCTTCTCGACCTGATCCCCGATTCGAACGACGGGATAGAACAGCCCATCCACATCGGCCCGCAGCCAGTCCCATCCGCCCAGGCGTTCGGCCTCTTCCCCGGGAGCATCGATGCCCGGATACATGTCGAATTCGGCCATGACGCGGCGCACGCCGTCCTGCAGGATGTCCACTTCCGACTCGTGCCAGACGCCCTGCCCTCCGGCTTCCGTCAGCAGTGCAGGTACTCCCGCAACCGCAGCACTGCCGGTTGTCGTGCCCCCGATCGGACCGACGCCGTCCTTGGCCAGGAAAGCCCTGATCCCGTAGGCCCGTGCCATGCGTTCTGCCGTGTTGTCCACGGCCTGGTTGCCCGTCAGCGTGATGGCCACGAACGGCACCAACGCCTCGATCATGTCCCCGCCGTGCATGTCGATGTACATGTCCCCGGCCGTGATCACGTTGCGGAACAGCCAGTCTGCCCAGGCCCGGGTGAAGGATCCATCCGGATCTCCCGGGAATTGGCGATTCAGATTCAGTCCGTCGGGTGGGGTGATGTAGATGGACCGTGCCTTGAAGGCCACGGGGTTGGCCGATGGCACGACGATCATTTGACCTTTCAGTGCACTGGCATCGATGGACCGCCCCAGCCGGATGGCGGCTTCCACGCAGGAATATTCACCGCCGTGGATGCCGGCCGTGACCACAAGACGCGGACCCGGACCCGCCCCATTGATCAGGAAGAGGGGCACGTTTACCGTCTGCCCCTTCACGTCCACGCTGACCAGGCCATGCGCGCTGTTTCCGGGTTCTGCAGAAAGGTGGGCAAGCGAAAGGGTCCGTGACATGATCGGTTTCCTCGGTTGGCGATGGTCGGAATGGTGCGAAGCTACACCCACCGACAGACCGGGTCAAACGACGCGGGGCGCGGGCGAGGCGTGGAGTCGAATCCACGCATCGCCCGCGCCCCGCAAAAGTGCCGATCAAGGCCCCAAGAGTGCCCAGAACGGCCTCAAATGTAACAGAATCAGTTACATTCGAAGCCGTCAAAGGCCATCAGACTACATCTCCTGATCCTTCTTGCGGACCATGAAGAGGCCATTGCCCATGTCGGTCACGGCAATAACGCCGCTCTTGAAGTACGGGTAGTTGCTCCAGGAGCCACCGCCACCCTGTGCCGTCACAAGGAAGCCGACTTCAACCGGGTTGGCCCGGTCCGTGATGTCGATGATGCGCAGACCCGAACCGTAGTTGGACTGGTACATCAGGTTGTCGCGGATGTAGAGGTTGTGGTCCGTGGTCGTGGTCTCCTGGATGAACTCCGTGACGAGGACAGGCTCGTCAAGGTCACGTACATCCCAGACCAGTGTACGGGTGCCTTCTACCAGACCCTGCGGCTCATCGCCTTCGTCGTTCATGTAGAAGTACTCATGGTCTTCCGACAACCAGCCCTGGTGGGCGTAGGCTACGTTCGGATAGACAACCATCGAAATGGCTACCGGGTTGTCCTTGTCGGAAACGTCGGCAATGGAGAGTGCCGTTTCGTTTGAACCCATGCAGATCTCTTTGCCAGCGTGCTCGGTGTCAGGACCGGCGTACGTCACACACTGCGCGTCGTGCGAGTAGCCCGTGCCGCGACGCCCCGTGGAAGGATCGGCAAAGCAGCCCACGAACTCAGGATTCTTAGGATCCTTGTTCAGGTCCATCATGTGGAGACCGCCACCGCACGTGACGCCACCGGAGCTGCCACCTACCGAGTAGGCGATACCGGTTTCCTCATTGATGACAATGTTGTGTGCCGAAGCGATGTCGGTGTACAGGAAGTCCGGCTCCATGACGGGCGGGTTGCTGCCGTCCAGGTCGCGCAGACGGGCCAGGTCGAAGACCTGCATGCCGTGCTGTCCTGCACCGTCAGCCACGATGTACGCGTGGTTGTTGAACACCTTCATGTCGCGCCAAGCAGCGGCGCGTGCACCTTCCGTCATCGGAAGCGTACCCAGCAGGGTCGGCATGGCCGGGTTCGTTACGTCCACGAACGACGTTCCGTCGCTGCGTCCGACAATGGCATACTCCTTGTCGGTCTCAGGGTCCGTCCATCCCCAGATGTCATTGACCATGGTGCCGCGGTTGGCCCCGAGGTCCTTCAGGTTCATGTAGGACGTGATCTCGATGTTGCCGCACTCGAATCCGGCAGCCTTGCCGTCTTCGCATTCGACCGCCTCACCGGAGAAGGAGGGCAGACCTTTCATGTCGTTGACGATCATGCCGGCTTCAACCCATGCCCCTTCATCGCTCATTTCCCACACGACGGCGGCTCCGGCACGGCCATCCTGGCCTGGAGCACCGATGACGGCGACATTGGCAGCACTCGCCAGTCCGGCGCCGTAGGAGGCCCGACCCGACGTGCTTTCAGCGCCGGAGACCATGGCATCGCTGTATCCATTCTCCGTTGCCGTGAACCAGTACGTTCCACCCATGCCCCGCTCGTGACCCGGAGCGCCCACAAAGACGCCGTATTCGTCGATCGTGACGAACGAGCCGAACTGTGTACCCGGCGTGGCAATGAATGGAGCCAACTTGGTTGCCGGCTGGTAGGAGGCAGATTCTTCGTCCCACTCGTAGATGGAGACACTGCCGACCGAACCTGCATCGTAAGGTGCACCGACGGCCATCTTGGAGCCGTTGATGGAAATCGAAGCGCCGTATCCACCGCCTTCACTGACGTTCATGGGGCTGACCTGTCCGATCTCGGCCCAGGCACCGTCATCGCCGCGGCGGAAGACATGCGTGGAGCCCACTTTGGTGAACTCCTGGCCACGGCGGCTGAATGCGCTCATGCGGGCGGGTGCACCGACGATCAGGCGATCGCCCTGCACGGCCATGCTGGCGCCAAAGAACGAACCGGCTTCCAGTGCTTCAGGTGCCAGTTTGGCGGCCATCTCCCAGCCACCATCGCCCATCTGGAAGACGTACACGGCACCTGCGCTCTCGCCCTGTCCGGTAGCGGCCACGGCTACAAAGCCATCGCCGGCTACGACCTGGGAACCGAACCCGTCGCCTTCAGCCAGATCATCGGCCGAAAGGCGGGTGCCTGCGTCCCAGTTTCCGTCATCCTGACGGGCGTAGACCCAGGCCTCATTGCTGGCGGCAGCGCCTACAGCCAGGTGCCATCCGTTGGACGACAGGGCATTACCGAAACCATCGCCGGCTTCTCCGCCGTTGGGAGACATGATCTGGCCGGTTTCGGCCCATGAGCCATCGTCCGATTTGTTGAAGACATAGACGATACCCGGATACGACCGGTTGCTCGTCTCACCTACCAGGACATCCGATCCGGAAACGGCAAGTGCGCCGCCGAAGCCCTGGGCAGAGGATGTTGGTGCCTGGAATGCCACCAACAGGGCGGCCACCAGGAGCGAGAGGACATGGCTTTTGGAAAACATGGTTCTCATCGTGATTGGGGTGGGTTTGAAGTGTTGAGCAGCGCAATGTAGCAGAATATGCCCACTACTGCCGCACAATCATGTGGGTGCGCGTGAAAGCGGCACCTTGAATCTGATCCGAATGGATCCGGGCGAAATACACACCCGCAGGCCAGTTGGACGCATCCAGGGTGCTTCTCATTTCATCTGAGCCCGGTGAGGCGCCGACATCCTGATCATGTACAAGGCGACCGAGGGCATCGAACACTTCGATGCGGTAGTTCCCGGAGGGACCGTTCCATCGCATGTGGAATACATTCGACGAGGGGTTGGGGTATACATCGAGCGCCACCGCAGGTAAAGCAATGTTTTCCCTACCCGCCCCGGAAACGACGTTGATGATGACTTCCGCCTCGTTTGACACCTGCGATGCGACGAAAGAACCCGTGGCTTGCAAGGAGCCCGCAATGTCCAACGCCACGGAATTGCCCTCCAGGTCGAATGTATTCGACGAAGCCACGTTGAGCAGCATCAACAGTTGCTGTCCGTTGACGATGACCGACCCCGAGAGGCCTTCGGTGGTCTGCGTCTGCAGCTGCTGGGTCTCATCGGGAACGATACTGGTGAACAGTCCTCCACCCTCCAGGGACGCCGAAACGGAGACATCCACCAGATTGCCCTGTTGAGTCCAGGTTTTGAGGATACCGGACGCTGCAGATGCGGTACCTGGCTCGAGGAGGGACAATCCAACGTCTCCGGCTTCGACGAGGATGCGCAGGGACGCCACACTGATGGGGCTTCCGTATTCGAAGCGCAGGCTGTGGTCACCGCGATTGGTCAGATCCACACCCACCACATGCACCGAATCGATGGATGCAGGATCGTCACCCAGATGGGCCACAACCGTGCCTTCCACGGGGATGTCTTCCGAATCATCCGCCGGTCCCAGATCCGTCTGCAGTTCGGCGTCGAAAGACAGGATGGAAACGGCCGGATCGATGGTCAATCGTTGCAACGGGACCGTGCGCCATTGATAAACGAAACGATCCTGCCCAACGAATCCGACGGCCGGCACATAGAGAAGTAACCCATCGGATTGCCTTTCGAGACTTCCATTGACCGGGCCCGAAACGATCTCCAAACGAATGGAGTCCCCCTCGGACACGGAATCATTGGACAACAAGGCCTCTTCAGGGAGGATTGCGAGTCCGGCCGTGGATGAGGAAAGGGTATCCGGAACGGCTTCAAGCACCTGTGCACGGGCGCTTGGAACAGCGCAAACAAGCAGTACCGTCAGGCCGGCAAGGACTACGCGCATGGATAGCATGACAAAAAGACGGAAGGGCCGTGGGTTCAATCCACAATACGATACCCGGATAGCCGCGTTTCCTCCCCGTACAAGTCACTCAGTTGTCGGGTGATGGGGCCGGGCTGTCCGTCTCCGATGGTCCTTCCGTCAAGCGTGGTGATGGCCGCCAGTTCACCCATCGTTCCTGAACAGAACATTTCATCCGCCCGGTAGGCGTCCGTCGTGGAAATTCGTCCCACGTGCGCAGGTATCCCGTTGCGCTCGCACAGTTCGAGGACCGTTTCCCGGGTGATGCCTTCGGGGCAGGCATCCGCTGCCGACGTGAACACACACCCGTTTTTTACCAGGAAGACGTGCGTTCCGTGCGCCTCGGCAATGAATCCTTCCCTGTCCAGCAAGAGGGCCTGGTCGGCACCCGCTGCATTGGCCTCGATCTTGGCCATGATCGACTGGATCAGGTTGTTGTGATGAATCTTCGGGTCGAGGCAGTCGGGCGGAAAGCGTCGGATCGATGACGTGATGAAGGTCAGACCGTCCGTCTGGTATACCGGTGGCTTGAACTCGGGCAGGATGATGAGCGTCGAGCCGGATTGGTTGAGCCTGGGATCCATGCCGGACGTAATTTTGACGCCACGCGTCAAAGTCAGCCGGATATGGACTCCATCGCGCATGTTGTTGGCCTTGAGCGTTTGTCTCAGCGCATCGATGAGGTCCTCCATCGGCGGTATGTCTGCAAACGCCAGGGCCTTGGCCGATCCTTCCAGCCGCTCGAGGTGCTCGATCAACTTGAAAATCCGGCCGTCATACAGACGCAAGCCCTCCCAGACACCATCCCCACCCTGAACCACAGAGTCGAAAGGGCTGACTCCCGCCTCATCGCGGTGCAGGATGCGCCCGTCGATCCAGACTTTCAGGTCCCGATTCCGTTCGTCAAACGTCTGCAGCATGTTCTGTCGATGAGTTGTTGCGTCGCCCGCGAAGCCAGATGAACGAAACGGGCAGACCCGTCAGCAGGAAGGCCAGGTCGATCAGGGACTTCTCCCATTCGAAAATGGCCCGGAAAACGAGCAGTCCCACCACGCCGACCAGATAGAGCACCGGCAACCACGGATAGAGCGGCACCTTGTAAACGGGGCCTTCCTGCTCGCCTACGCCTTCGCGCCGGAATTTGAACAGCGCCAGCGTGGTCATCGTGTAGAAAATGAGGATGGCAAAGATCATCCCGGCGGCGATGTCCTCGAAGGACCCCCGGACGATCAGGATGACGCCGCCCCAGACGCAGTGCGCAATGATGGCACGAGTCGGCGTGCGGAATTTCTCGTGCACGAAGTCCAACGACTTGAAGAACAGCCCGTCCCGCGCCATGGCGTAGTAGACGCGGGAGGAAGACAGCATCGTGCCATTGATACTGGAGACGGCCGACACGATGGCCAGCACGGCCACCACCGCGGCACCCGCTGAGCCGATCATCATACCTGCCACATCGGCCGCCGGCGTGGTCGTGGCGCGCAGGCCATCCACGCCCATGACGTAGTAGTAAATCGTGATCATGGCCACGTAGATGGCAATGATGATCGTGAGTCCGATGACCATGCTGCGCGGGATGATCTTGCGTGGATTGGTCATCTCGCCGGCTACGTACCCCACCCGGTCAAACCCCGTATGAGTGAATACGATGAGCATCAGGGCCGGAATCAGGTTGCCCAGCAATCCCAGGTCCTGCAACGGAGGCGTGGACTCAGCCAGACGGCTTTCCGATCCACCCAGCAGGAACATGAACAGCGCAATGAAGACCAGTAAACCAACGACCTTGCCCACAGACGTGACCCGTTGGAAGAGCGCAGACCATCGCACGCCTACGTAATTGAACACGCCCAGGATGGCGATGATGGAGAGGGCCACCATCGTATGCGACCAGCCTTCCAGCGGGGTGAAATACCCGATATAGTCCGTGGCGATGATGGCCAAACCGGCCGCCGGACTGGTACGGATGATGAAGAGCTGCGCCCAGCCGAACATGAAGCCCGCGAAGGGTCCGTAGGCCCTGTTCATGTAGCTGTATTCGCCGCCCGTGTCCGGCAGGCGTGTACCCAGTTCGGCATAGATCAGCCCACCCATCATGACAAACGCCGCGACGATCATCCATGTGATGATCGTCGCGGCGAAGTCCGGGAAGTACCCTGCAATGAGGTACGGCGTGGAATAAATGCCCGAACCGATCGTGATCCCGATCAGCAGGGCGATTCCGTCGAATGTTGTCAGTTCCCGTCGCAGTGTTGCCATGCGGCAAGATGCGAAGGGGTGCTTTCAGATGCCATCGCCCGAAACAGAATCCATCCGGGACGACCTCAGGTGCATCAATTGAGTTGGAAGCGAACCGGAATCGACATGTAGACCGGAACAGGACGGGAGCGCTGCATGCCCGGCTTGTAACTGAGCTTCATGACGCCCTGCACGGCCTCCTTGTCCAGTAGCTCATGGACCCCACGGATGACCGTTGGATTGGCTGGAGTCCCATCAGGCTGCACGACGATCTGAACGACAACCACCCCTTCGATCCCGGCTTTTCGGGCAATGTCCGGGTAGGTGACATATTTGTACAGTTCCTGCAGACCACCTACGATTTCTGGAGCCTTCTCGACAATCAGGAAGATCTCCTCTTCTTCTTCCTCCTGCGCAGGCTCGGCCGGCGGCGGAGGCAGGTCGGTCAGGACTTCGTCCAGGTCGAGTGATACGTCCAGATCCAGATCAATGTCTTCCAGGATCTCGTCGTTGGGCACTTCCACCGGAACCGGAGGACGCGGTGGCGGCGGAGGTTTTTCGATCTGGGCCGTCTGCATGATCTCTTCCATCTGCACGATTTCCTGATCAGGCATCACATACTCCACGCCCTCTCCACCGGTCAGGTTGACACGGAACGCTCCGGTAGTCAGCCCCAGCGCCAGGATGGCACCGATCTGTCCCATGATGAGGTACTCACGGCTGCGACGAACGTAGCTGACGCCGCGCTCGGAAAAGCGCTGCTTAAGCCTCTCAGGGGAGAGACCCTCGGAAGTCATTTCCCGCTTGGGGAGACGACCGAACTTGCTGGTATAGGCCGGAAGAAATTTGCCGACCAGGAAAGAGCGTGACATGGAGTTGCGGGTTGGTGATTTGGCGTGGGTGAAACTGCCATTCTCAAAAGCAATACGGGGTCTGTACGGGAAAGTTGGGGCAGGTTACATGGGTAACAGTTTGATCACGCACACTTCGGGGCGCCTTCACACCCGCTCCCGACGTCCTTCACAATCCAGAACAGGACCTACAAAAAACGCCTCTCAGCAGCACTGAGAGGCGTTTTGAACCTTCTGCAAAGAGATCGGGAAAGGCTTAGCGAAGGAAGTAAAAATGATCCGTGGGACCGTGCCCTTTTCCAATCGGAAGTCCTGCCTTGATGGCCTCATGGACGTAGTCATGCGCCGTCCGGACCGCGTCGGTCACCGAGTCCCCATGTGCCAGCCGAGCGGCAATCGCGGCCGCGTAGGTGCATCCCGTGCCATGCGTGTGCGGGGTGTCAATCCGGGGCGACCGGATGATGGTTACATCATCGCCATCAAAGAGCACATCCACCGCATCGGTCTCCGCATCCAGATGCCCTCCTTTGACCAGAACAGCACCCGGTCCCATGGCATGAATGGCTTTCGCCGCGTCGATGGCATCGGACTCGGTCAGGATATCGCCGCCAACCAGGCGGGCGGCTTCGTGGGCATTCGGCGTGCAGACGGCGGCCAGCGGCAGCATCTCCGAAATGAGCGCGTCCACTGCGCTTTCGTTGAGCAGCGAAAACCCGCTCTTCGAAATCATGACGGGATCCACCACGAGTGGACCGATGCCGAAATCCCGGACCGATGTTGCCACTGTTTCGATAATGCCATGCGTGGACAACATCCCTGTCTTGGCCGCTGCCACCGGCAGGTCTGTCATCACCGCCTCGATCTGGGCACGGATCAGATTCAGCGGCAGATCCATGGCATCCGTCACCGCCACCGTGTTCTGTGCCGTGATGGCCGTGATGACCGATGCAGCAAACACGCCATTGGCTTGCATGGCCTTGATGTCGGCCTGGATGCCCGCACCCCCACCGGAGTCGGATCCTGCAATGGTCAGCGCAACAGGGATGCTCATGGACATAAGAATCGAATCGTCATTCTGCTTGGAACGGGGGCGTCAGCGCCCGCATGTACGCATCAACGGCCTGGAAAAGGTTTGGTGCCTGCATGATGCCCGACAGGACGGCCACCCCGGCTGCACCCGCATCCAGGCAGGCCTGCACCCGCTCGGGGGTAATGCCCCCAATTGCAATAACGGATACAGTGTCGCCCGCTTCGAGGCAGGCATCAGCCAGTGCCTCCAAGCCCCGCGGGGATTCTCCGCGATGACTGGCCGTCTCGAAAACATGGCCGAACAGTGCATAGTTGACACCCTCTTCCCTGGCCCGGTCTATGTCCATCAAGCCGTGCGTGCTGCGCCCCTCATAATGACCGGTACGATGGACGGGAACAGGTGAAGGGGGCTCGTGCGATCGACGATGCCAGCCGATGCCCAGGCGCCGGGCGATGTCTTCCGGCCCATTCAGCACGATCCGGGTCGATGCTTCCACGGCGCGTATGCGCTCAATCAAAAGGCGTGCACTGAGTTCGAGGATGTCCTCCCGGGCTCCATGGTCCCTCAGGATCACCCACCTTACGCCGTAACGGACGGCCTGTACGATGCGCTGATCCTGCCCGCTGCGGGTAAATCCATCGGCGATCAGCACCAACGAGGGAACGCGTCCTGGGGACATGGCTTCCCTACTGTCCTACGCGGCCCTGCATGGGCGAAGACGCCTGGGCAAAAAACCGGCGCGGGATGCGGCCTGCCTGGAAGGCAAAACGTCCACCATGAACGGCATGCCGCATGGCAGCCGCCATTTTGACAGGATGCTCGGCCTTCGAAACGGCCGTATTCAGCAGAATTCCGTCGTACCCCAGTTCCATGGCAAGCGCCGCATCGCTGGCCGTTCCGATACCCGCATCCACCAGAAGCGGCAGGTCGGGCAACAGCTCGCGGATGAGCTGCAGGTTGTAGGGGTTCACAATCCCCATCCCACTGCCGATGGGTGAGGCCAACGGCATGACCGCAGCGCATCCTATATCGGCCAGTTTCCGGCAGGTGATGGGGTCGTCGTTGGCGTAGGCCATGACCGTGAAACCCGACATCACGAGTTCAGAAGCGGCCTTCAAGAGCTGTTCGGCGTCCGGCATCAGGGTTTCGTCGTCCCCGATCACCTCCAGTTTGATGAGGTCCGTCTCCAGTGCCTCGCGGGCCAGTTCGGCCACGAGGACGGCCTCCTTGGCCGTGTAACATCCGGCCGTGTTGGGCAGGAGCGATACCGGAAGCGAGCGGATGGTGGAAAGGAATCCCTCTTCCTGTTCGTCTTCCAGGTTGATGCGGCGGATGGCCACGGTGATGAGCTCGGTGCCCGAGGCCGCAATGGACTCGAGGAGCACCTGCATGTTGGGATATCCGGAGGTCCCGAGGAGCAGGCGGGACTGCAGGGTCAAGGACCCGATATGCAGCGGATCACCACATTCGTGGCCTGTTGTCCTGCCTGACGTGTCGTTTGTGTTGGATGCCTGCATGAAATGGTCCTCCTCTCGGGAGCACGTTCAGCCGCCCTGCCGGGCCGTTACGATTTCAATGGAATCACCGGCTTCGAGCCGGCGATCGACCCAGTCGGCTTTCCGAACAATGCGTTCATTGACGGCTACTGCCACGCCGCGGGCGTCTGTCGGGTCGATTCCCCGCTCCGTCAGCACGTCTGCCAACCTGCCCGTATCAGGCAGTCGGGACGATGCGCCGTTTATCTGGATGGTGGATTCGCTCATGAGGTGTGCCGGGCCATCCTGAGCCCGGTGGGTCGCTTTCAGAATCTGTCCGCGCCGAATGCCGCCACGCGGGGATCGATCTCGCCATCGAGCAGCATGCGCTCGGCGGCCAGGGCTGTGATGACGGATAATACGATACCATGTCGGTAATGGCCGGTGGCCAGAAAGATCCGCGGATTGGCAGTGAATCCGATGATGGGTTGGTGATCCTGACTGGCGGGGCGGAATCCGACGTCGATGCTGAGCAGATCCTGATCGAGGATGCCAGGGACGATCTCCCAGGCACCGTCCATTACACCGTACACGCCGCCTACGGTAAGGCGCGCATCGAATCCCATCTCCTCGCTGGTGGCTCCTACAATCAGGCGACCGTCCGAACGCGGAACGAGGTAGGCTTTCGGCCCACGGATGACGTGTTGCAAATTGAACGGCGGACGTGTCTTCAGCTCCAGGATCTGCCCCTTGACCGGTCTGATTCGGGGCTTGGTGCCATCGGGCCATCCTTGGATGGAAGACGTCCAGGCTCCGGCGGCGATGACCACAAGGCTGGCTGCAATGGATTCTTCCTGGATGCGCACGATCGGTGGGCCTTCAGACGATATGTCCGTGACGGTCACACCTTCACGGATCGTTCCGCCGGCGGACAGGATGGCTGTCTTCAGGGCCTGCAAGAGGGCGCGATTGTCCACGGCATGATCCTGTGGCACGCTGACGGCGGCAACCGTGCGCGGCGAAAGCATGGGTTCACGATCGAGGGCTTCCGAGCCGGACAGCCACTCCACGGGATAGCCCTGTTCCTGCTGGAACCGGAATCCCCGACGAAGGGCTTCGGCCGCATCGCGGTCGTCGGCCACGACGAGGGTACCGAAACTGCGATAGTCGAGGTCAACACCGCTCTCGCGTTCCAAGGTCTCCGCGTAGGCGGGCCATTCAGCGAGGGAATCCCGGCACAGGTCGTAAAGCTCCGGCTCCTCGAATCCCACTTCGGCAGCGGCAGCCAGCATGCCGGCCGCAGCGCGACTCGCGGCTTTGCCGATCTCATCCCTCTCCAGGACCAGTACGTCCTGTCCACGACGTACGAGACGCCAGGCGATGGAGAGACCGATGACGCCTCCCCCGACAATGACTACGGGATGGGATCCGGACATGGCGGGTATCCCGGGGAAAACCCCGACTTGGTTTCGCTGTGGGTGCAAGATAGTTTGCCATCCCCTCAGTCGGGACCTCTCCGTCTGCAAACCCTGTGAATCCGGCATGGCCTTTCAAGACACACCATCAATGACGATCATCGTCGGCGCTGGTCTGGCGGGTGCGTCGGCCGCGTGGCACCTTCGACGCGCAGGTCACGAGGTCGTGGTGTTGGATGCCGGCGAAGAGGATACACGTGCCTCGGGCGTGGGCGGCGGCATGGCCAATCCCATGATGGCCCGCAAGGGGCGGCCAACCTGGAAAGCCCGTGAGTCCCTGGATGCCCTGGAAACGATGGGCGTTGGCACGCATGGCGTGGCGGTGCCGGGGCTGGATGGCCACGAGGCGGCCATCATCCGCACACCCACTGATGCCGAGCAAGCCGACTTCTTCCGGAAGCAGGCGGAGCAGAATCCGGATCTGGGTACGTTTGTGGAGGCAACCATGTGCGCGGAGCTCGGCCGGTGGATCGATATCCAACACGGCGCGCTTCTGGTGCGCCGCGGTGCATCCCTGGATCTGGGCAGGACCGCGCGACTCTGGCTTGGTGGTCAGCCGATACAGCGGATTCGGCGGGACTGGACCGCTGTGGAATCCGAACGCGGTATCACGCTGCTATCAGATGATCATCGTTTCGAAGCAGATCGCCTGCTGCTCTGCATGGGCTACGGCATCCTCTCCCATCCGCTGACGCGGTCCCTGAAACTGCACGGCATCAAGGGTCAGACCATTCGCCTGAAAAAACCCGAAGGCCTGCCCGACCCCCTTCCCCCGATATCCTCGGCCGCCTATCTGGTGGATGCGGGGGACGGCTCGGTATGGGTCGGGTCCACTTTCGAGCGGGGATGGGATACCGAGGGGCCGACTCAGGAGGCTACCCGGGACTTGTTGGCCCGCGCGGTACAGGTCATTCCTGCTTTGGAAGGTGCGCCGGTTATCGAGGAACGCACCGGATTCCGTGTGACGGTCCCCGGCACGCGCAGGCCCATGGTGGGTCCATTGAAGCCCGGTTCCCGTATCCACGTCATGACCGGCTTCGGAGCGCGCGGACTGCTTCATTCGGCGTGGTTCGGCGCGCGGATTCCCGCCTTCTTCAACGATCCGGAAGCGATTCCAGAAGAATGCAGGGTTGTCCATCGGAGCGCTGAGTCCTAACATCCCCTCATTACCACTTCGTATCCCCATTTGAACTCTGATCCCATGGCAGACACCCCGAATACGAACGTCGCCGACATCCTGGCCGACGACGCGTCTTACCTGCTTGATCACAAAAGCACGACCATCGACAAGTCCCACCTGCATCTGCCGGGTCCGGATTTCGTCGAGCGGATCTGGATGCACTCCGACCGCAACATCCCGACGCTGAACAACATGCAGCGGCTGTTCGACACGGGACGTCTCGGAGGAACAGGATACATCTCCATTCTTCCCGTGGACCAGGGCATCGAGCACGCCGGCGGGGCTTCCTTCGCGAAAAACCCGGCCTACTTCGACCCGGCCAACATCTGTGAACTGGCCATCGAAGGAGGATGCAACGCCGTGGCCTCCACCTATGGAGTTCTTGGCTCGGTGGCCCGCAAGTATGCGCACCGGATCCCGATGATCATGAAGTTCAACCACAATGAACTGCTGACCTACCCGAACACCTTCGACCAGATCATCTTCGGTCGCATCGAAGAAGCCTGGAACATGGGCTGCGTCGGTGTGGGTGCCACCATCTACTTCGGCTCCGACGAATCCAACCGTCAGCTCGAAGAGGTGAGCGAAATGTTCGCCATGGCCCACGAAATGGGCATGGTCACCATCCTGTGGTGCTACCTGCGCAACTCCGGCTTCAAGGTCGATGGCGTCAACCACGAGAACAGCGCCGACCTGACGGGCCAGGCCAACCACATCGGCGCCACGATCGAAGCGGATATCCTGAAGCAGAAGCAGCCGACCTCCAACGGCGGTTACAAGGCCCTCAACTCGGGCGATTCGTCCTACGGAAAACTGGACGAGCGCATTTACTCCGAACTCTCCTCCGATCACCCGATCGACCTGACGCGCTATCAGGTAGCCAACGGCTATATGGGGCGTGCAGGCCTGATCAACTCGGGTGGCGCCTCGGGATCGAACGACCTGCAGCAGGCCGTCAAGACGGCTGTCATCAACAAGCGCGCCGGCGGTATGGGCCTCATCTCCGGCCGCAAGGCATTCCAGCGTCCGATGAAGGAAGGTGTCGAGATCCTGAACTCCATCCAGGACGTGTACTTGGATGATTCGGTGACCATTGCCTGACGCGAGAGTCTTTCAACGACTTGTTGATGCGGCGGCCCGCCTCCCGGCGGGCCGCCGCATTTCGTTTCAGCCCTTCCTGTCCGCCGAAAGCAATCCGCAACTGCGGGTGGACCCGTTCCGTAGGAAGTCGTTTCTTGTGCCCGCCTGCGGGCAGACGCTCCCTCCTCCCATTCTCAACGGACAGACGATGGCCAACAAGCCGGAAAAAGACGCATCCCAGGAAGATGCGCCAACACCTGAAGACGTAGCCGAAACCACCGAAGCGGCAGCAGAGGAATCATCCGCAGAGACCTCAGCGGCCGAGTCGACCGACGGTGAATCCATGGATGGTGCCTCCGTATCCATTGATGTGCCCTCTCCTGCCGGACCTAGCCTGTTGGAGAAATACACCGCACACTATCCCGAGTGGGCCAAGGAGTACGCCCGCAAGTACTTCACCAAGACGCTCACGCAGTTCATTCTCTACGGCAACGTGAGGGACCTCGTCCCGACCGAGGACGAGGACGGCAACCACATTTATGTCTCCCTGCAGGAATTCCTGGTCACGGAGCTCTTTGCTGCCCGGGACATCGTCCTGTTCTACGACCGTTCGTCCGGCATCCACTTTTCGGACAAGGCTTCCCAGAAGGACTTCAACCGCGCCCTGTCGGGTTATGACACCATCTTCGGCACGGACTACGCCCAGAAGTTGCCGAAAGACCCCGTGCGCGTTCTGTCTGTGCTTGAAAACTACTTTCGCCTGCGACTCGGCGAGGGCAAGCGCATTTCCTGCATCATCGACTTTGCAGAAACCGTCATCCCCATGGCCGAGGCATCCATGTACTCGGCCGAAGACCGCAACACGCTCGTCTTCCTGCAGAAGTGGGCGCATGACCCGCTCTTCCTGGACTCGGACTTCACGGTCACCCTGATTGCCCAGAACCTGAGCGAACTCAATCAACAGGTCGTCCAGAGCCCCTATACCGCCGAAATCCAGATCCCGATTCCGGATGAGAAGGCGCGTGCCCGCTACGTGAACCACTATCTGGACGGCCTGGAAGGCGAATGGGCCCAGCACTCCAGCGTCGATGCCGGCTTGCTGGCATCCAACACGGCCGGCCTCGGGTTCATACAGTTGCGCTCCATCCTGGCCGATGTCCTGGAGAATCACACCGAGCTGACGTTCGATGCCCTCTCCGCCATGAAGAAGGAGTTCATCGAGGCAGAAGCCTTCGGAATGCTCGAATTCCTCGAGACCGACCTGAACCTGGACATGGTGGCCGGTCACTCGGAAGCCAAGGCGCACCTGCGCGCCGCGGCCAAAGCCCTCAAGGCCGGTCGCCAGGATGTCATGCCCATGGGTTATCTGGTTTCGGGACCTGTGGGAACGGGAAAGACCTTCACCATCATGTGCTTTGCCGGCGACATCGGCGTGCCCATGGTCAAGCTCAAGAATTTCCGCAGCCAGTGGCAGGGCCAGACCGAGGCCAACCTCGAAAAGATCCTGACACTCCTGCAGGCCATGACGCCGGTGGCGGTCATGATCGATGAAGCGGACGCGGCCCTTGGAAACCGGGATGCCGGTGGCGATTCGGGTGTTTCGAAACGGGTCTTCGGCCAGATTGCCCAGTTCATGTCGAACTCCAAGAATCGGGGCAAGGTCATCTGGTTCTTGCTTACGGCCCGCCCGGACTACATGCCGGTCGACCTCAAGCGTCAGGGCCGCGCCGAAGAACACATCGCCCTCTTCTACCCGTCCACGCGCGAGGAGCGCGAGGAACTATTGACGGTCATGCTCAAAAAAACAGGCGTCGAGATCGACATGAAGGACGTGCCCGATGCCCTGCTCAATGGCGAACGCACCTTCTCGGGCGCCGACATGGAAGCCTTGTTGACGCGCGCCAAATTCCGCGCGGCAGCGGACGGGCGCACCAAAGGCAACGTGACCCAGCGCGTGCTGCAAGAGGTCGTGGACGACTTCATGCCGCCGACGTATCCGCTGGAAGTGGAGCTGCAGACTCTCGTGGCTGTGCTCGAGTGTACCTCGAAAGCCCTGTTGCCGGAGAAATACCGGACCATGGATCGGGAGACCATCGTGCGGCGAGTGGACGAACTGGGCCACCTGGTCAAATAGGATGCAGGGTCAAATAGGAAGCAGGGTCAAACAGACCGGGCCAGCACGACTACTTCTTCTTTCCGGCCTTCTTCTTGCCCGATGATTCTTCCTCTGACGCCAGTAGCCTGTCGTACAGCTCCCAGCTGATCAGGACGGCGTAGGGCTGGTTGTTCTTCTGGATCAGGATGCCCTGCTCGTTGTCCTTTGCATACTCGAGCAGTTCGGATGTATTGGACCGCAACTCGGTGATGGTTGCAATGGCATCGATGCCTTTCGTCAGATACATGCCGAAAGTTGGGTCAGTGACTGGGGCTGCAAAAACCGCCATTCCAGCACGTATGAGCATTTTTTCGTGCAGATGAAGGAATGGCGGGGCGGAATAATACAGAATGTGCCGATAAATTCAACCACAGATTTATCCACAAATTGGATGGCTCCTTCCAGTTCGGACCATCCCTGTACACCCCCTGTTTCAGTCTCTCGAGTCCTGTGAAGGGGTATCGTCCATCAGGTGACGCGCCACCAGCCGGGGTACCCGGCAGCACATGCCCGCGACCGTGCATGCCCCGTCAATCACCCGGCCTGCATTTTCCCCTGTTCGGGGACGCGGGATCCTGTACCTTTGGCGCGTCAGGGAGCGGCGCACCCACGTCCCATCACCGACACTCATCGGAATTCACCCACGGACCCCATCCGGTCCTTTCTTTCCAACCGCATGCAACTCTGCAAGGTTACCGGGACCATCGTTTCGTCCCGCAAGGCACCGTCCTTCAAGGACGGCAAGCTGCTCATCGTACATCCCATCGATACCCTCGGCGACCTCGAGGGTGAGATGGATATGCTGGCCATCGACCCCGGCTATGGCGCCGGTATGGACGATGTCGTCATCGTGGCCAGGGAAGGATCCGTAGTCCGGCAGCTGATGCGAAAGGAGGATGTCCCGGCCAACGTCATCATCCTGGGCGTGGTGGACGACTGGTCGGCAGAAGCCTGACCCCGGGACACCACGGTCCTTGCCACCGCCCAGGCTGGTGGAATGTGGCACTGTCAGGAACAGTCTGATATGGGTACGGGGGACACGGTCCGCCTTGAAACCCTACAGACCGGACGCTACTTTGCGTCCCCTTCCGATCCACCCACCAGCCCAAGGAATCCATGTCCAAGGAATCCGCATTTTCCCGCAAGGGAATACGGCGGGGCGTGCTTTGGCTTGCCCTCGCCGCGCTCTGGATGCTGCCTGCTGAGGCCCTTGCCCAGAAGAACAGCCCCGACATCCCCGTGGTGTCCACCGTCACGGCCATCCAGAACGCCCGCATCGTGCAGGCGCCCGGCCAGGTCATCGAATCCGGAACTGTCGTTTTCCGCGATGGCGTAATCACCGCCGTAGGCCGCCGAGCCGACATCCCCTACGATGCGCATGTCATCGACGCGGGAGACAGCCTGACCGTGTACGCGGGGTTGATCGATGCCCTGTCCCATGTGGGCATCCCCGAGCCGCGCAATCAGGGACAGCCCGAATCCGTTCCGGATCGCAGCAATCCGCCTTTTGAACGCGCAGGCATCACGCCTGAGGCCAGTGCCCGGGCCGCACTGGATCCCGAGGATGATGCCGTGGAAGCCATGCGCAAGGCGGGATTCACCGCGGCGCTGGTCGCACCGCGGGGTCGCATGCTGCCCGGACAGGCCACGCTGGCCCTGTTGGCAGGCACGGACGCCTCCGAAATGGTCCTTCAGGGCGCTGAGCCGATGTTTTTCCAGTTCCAGGGAGCGCAAGGCGTCTACCCCGGAACGCCCATGGGGGTGATGTCCAAATTCCGGCAGCTCTACCGGGAAGCCAGTCGCCGCATGCAGTTGGAGGCAATGTACGCTGATGATCCGTCGGGACTCAGCAAGCCGCCGTTCGATCAGGTCCATGAAGCGTTCTTCCCGGTCATTTCCGGGGATCGTCCCGTGGCCATCTGGACCGATGAAGTGCTTGAGATCCACCGGGCCATGAAACTGCAGGAAGAACTCGGTTTCTCGATGATGCTCTTCGGCCTGGAAGGCGGATTCGATACGGTTGACAAGGTCGCAGCGAGCGGCGTTCCGGTGGCCCTGACCCTGGATCTTCCAGATAAGCCGCGCTGGGCTGCCAAGGTGGAGGCCGATTCCCTGCAACAGGTGCTGGATGCCTACGACGATGAAACGCGCACGGCCACGTTCCGCGATGTGGAAGCCGAACAGCGCAACCTTGAGTCGCGTCAACTGTGGTCCCGTGCGCGCTACGTAGGGATGGCAGCCGCCTACGAAGAGGCCGGGGTCCCGTTTGCTTTCGCTTCCATGGGTGCCGATGCCGGAGACATCCACGCGAACATCCGGGAGATGATCGGCGAAGGACTTCCATCCGATGCCGCTTTGGCCGCATTGACCACGAATGCTGCGAGCATGCTTGGCGTTGCGGACCGCATGGGTACCGTGCAGACGGGCATGATGGCCAATCTTCTGGTCACGGATGGCAACCTGTTCGACGAAGACACCAGGATCACCATGACCTTCGTCAACGGCCACATGTTCGAGGCACCCGCCTCGGAAGGTCGTCGCGGTGGCAACTCCCCTTCTGATCGATGAGGACAACAACCATGAAATACACATTTTTGATGGCGCTTCTGGTCGTGGCCTCCTTCGGGCAAACCACGAGCGCCCAGGACGTCCTGATCCGGAACGCCACCGTCCTTACCGTGACGGGCGGAACACTCGAAGACTCCGACGTGCTGATTACGAACGGCATCATTGCCGAGATCGGCTCCGACCTGCGCGCCCCGCGCGGCGTAGAGGAAGTGGACGCCACAGGCAAGTTTGTCATGCCGGGCATCATTGACGCTCACGCCCACATCGCTCTCTCCTCCATCAACGAGGGGTCGAGCCCGGTCACGGCCGAGGTCTCAATGGAAGATGTGACCAACCCGTACCACCTGGGCATCTATCGGGCCTCTGCCGGCGGTGTGACCGTGTCGCATACCATGCACGGCTCGGCCAATGTCATCGGTGGACAGAACGAGACCATCAAGCACCGCTGGGGCGCCACCGACCCGGACGCCATCCGGTTCGAGGGTGCACCGCGCACCATCAAGTTCGCCCTCGGCGAGAACCCCACACGTGTCCACGGACGCCGCGGATCGGGAGGTACGGGAGCCATCGTGCCGGCCACCCGCATGGGTGTCGAACAGGTGCTGCGTTCTGCCTTCGAGAACGGCAAGCGCTACATGGAGGCATGGGACGCCTACAATACCGAGATGAAAACCAACCCTCGTGCCGTCCCGCCGGTCTGGAACGAACGACTGGAAGTGATGGCGGACATCCTGCGCGGAGAAATCCTGGTCCACTGCCACAGTTACCGGGCCGATGAGATCGTCATGCTGACCCGCGTCCTGAAGGACTACGGCGTGGACAAGATCACCTTCCAGCATGCCAACGAAGCGTTCAAGGTCGCGCCCGAATTGGCTGCCTATGGCGCCCACGCAAGTGTGTTCTCGGACTGGTGGTCCTACAAGTTCGAGGTCTACTACTCGACGGCCTACAACGCGGCCATCCTGACGCGCAATGGTGTCATCACGTCGATAAACTCCGACAGCGGCGAACTCAATCGGCATCTCTACCACGAAGCGGCCAAGAGCCAACGCTATGGTGGACTGACCGATGATGAGGCTCTGGCCCTGATCACGATCAATCCGGCCATCCAGCTGGGAATCCAGGACCGCGTCGGCTCGATCGAGATCGGCAAGGACGGTGATGTAGCCATCTTCGAAGGCCATCCGCTCTCCATCTATGCCATTCCTGTCCTGACCTATGTGGACGGTGTCAAGGTGTTCGATCGCGAGAGCGACGCTGACGACATGCGCGTCGACGTGGATCCGACGTCGGAAGTCGGCATGTACGAAGGACAGATCACGGGACGCGACCATTACCACGGCCATGATGAAGTCGTCGACATGATGCGCTTCTTCCAGTCCGTTGCCGACACTGATCTTCATTAAGCCGGGATACAGAACCATGAAACTGATAATGACATTTGTCCTGGCGATCGGCTTCCTCATCCAGCCCCTCCAGGCGCAGGCCCAGGAGCAGGACGAGAAAGCCCGACAGGGCACCTACGCCATCACCAATGCCCGCATCGAGACGGTGGCCAACGGCACCATCGAACGCGGCACGATTGTCATCGAGGGCGATCGGATCATTGCCGTCGGTGAGAACGTGACGATTCCGGACGGTGCCCGCGTCATCGACGGATCGGGCCTGCACGTCTATCCGGGCATGATCGACTCAGGGACCAATCTGGGTCTGACCGAAGTCGGAAGCGTCTCGGAAACCAACGACACCAACGAGATCGGCGACATCACGCCGCACATGGACGCGTTGACAGCGGTCAACCCCAATGCCGTGGCCATTCCGGTGACACGCGTCAGTGGTGTGACAACCGTTGTTGCCGAACCCACCGGTGGATTGCTGCCCGGGACCGCAGCCGTCATCAATCTCTTCGGCTACACGGCTGAGCAGATGACGGCCGGTTCGAAGATGGTCATCGTGCAGTTCCCCCAGGAGCCTTCGGGCGATCGTCCCTGGTGGCAGCAAAACGGACCCGATCGACGTCAGGAGCGCTACCGCGACGCGTTGGCCAAACTGGACGAGGTTTTTGACCGCGCCATCCTGTATGACCGCATCATGACCGAGTACACGGCCAACCCATCTGGCAAACAGCAGCCGGTCTACGCGCCGGAAATGGACGCCCTGCGTCCCGTTCTGAGCGGCGAGATTGCCCTGATGGTCAAGGTGGATGCGGCCGATGACATTCTGAAGGCGATCGACTGGGTTCAGGAGCGCGAACTTCCCAACGTGGTGTTCAGCGGTGTGAACGAGGGCTGGCGCGTGGCCGACAAACTGGCCGAAGCCGGCATTCCAACCCTCGTCGGCCCTGTGCTGGCCACGCCAACCCGATCCTCGGACCGCTACGACCGGGCCTATGCCAACGCCGGTCTCATGGCGGACGCCGGAGTCAAGGTGGCCATCCGTTCCGGAGAATCTGAAAACGTGCGCAATCTGCCATTCAACGCAGGCTTTGCGGCCGCCTACGGCCTGGGCAAGGAAGAAGCCCTGCGCGCGGTGACCCTGGCGCCGGCCGAGATGTTCGGCATCGCGGACGACTACGGCTCACTGGAAGTCGGCAAAAAGGCCAACCTGTTCGTATCTGATGGCGATCCCTTCGAAACGAGCACCAACATCCTGGCGCTTTTCATCGACGGATTCAACGTACCCATCAACAGCCGTCACATCGAGCTGTACGAGGAATTCCTGAACCGGGATGAAGGCCGCCTGCAACCGGTCGAGATCCTGCCTGCAGACAACTAGGATCGGACTTTCCGGCCTTTGGAGAGCGGGTCTGCGTCAGCGGGCCCGCTCTTCTTTTTTGATCCGCTCCCAGTGGACGTCCATTTCTTCCAGCGTGGCGTCCACCAGCGAGGATCCCTCTTCTTCGAGCGCTTGCTCCACGCCCTGGAATCGACGGATGAACTTGGCGTTCGTTCTTGCGAGGGCGTTTTCGGGATTGATGCCGCTCAGGCGGGCATGGTTCACGATGGCAAACAACAGATCGCCCAGTTCTTCTTCCTTGCGCTCGTCCGGTGCATTCGAGTCCACGAGTTCACGGAATTCGTCCAGTTCTTCGGCCACCTTGTCCCAGGCGTCATCCGGAGACGGAAAATCGAATCCCACACCGGCCGCTTTTTCCTGGATGCGAAACGCGCGCAGCAGAGTTGGAAGGTGACGCGGAACGCCTTCCATGGCGGACTTCTTCTCCCCTTCCCGAATCTTGATCGTTTCCCAGTTGGTCAGGACATCATCCACGCTGCCGACCTGGGTATCCCCGAACACGTGAGGATGTCTGCGGACGAGTTTTTCGGTCTCGGACTCGATGACATCCTGCAGGGTGAAAGCGCCCGTCTCGGCAGCCATCACCGAGTGGAAAACGACGTGCAGCAGGATGTCTCCCAGTTCCTTGCGCAGCCCCGTCATGTCACCGTCGTCGATGGCCTCGACCGTCTCGTAGGCCTCCTCGATGAGCAAGTGCTTGACGCTGTCGTGCGTCTGCTCCCTGTCCCAGGGACAGTCCCTGCGAAGCTGACGTACGATGGCCACGAAATCGGCCCATTTCTCGATGGGTTCTCCGGTCTCGGTGAATTCTGGGTCGTAGATCTTGTCAGCCATGGGTGGAGGCGGGAAGTGCGGTTGTGGAAAACTTCAGGTGAACGTTCAGCGCCGGCGGCGTAGAATCACCCGTCGATCCAAAGTCCGGTCGGAACAGACACCTGCAACGATCCAGTTCCAACTGACATCAGGGTGTCATACCAGACGATTACTTTGGATCGTCGAAGTTACAAACAGGACGCGGCGGGCTCTATGAAAAGGGAGCGCGGACCGAGTCCTTCATTCACTCCCCAATTCATTTGCATCTCCTGGTGGTTTCGCAGTGAGAGACGGGGCGGCACCGGTCAAAAAGGATCGGATCCGTCCCAACAGTCGGTGTCCCGTTTTTGATGGGCCCGACGGACACGTATAGAATCGCCAGGGGCTCATGAAAACAACGTATCTGACAATTCAGGAGGTGTACTGATGGCACGTGGAGTCAACAAAGTCATTCTCGTAGGTAATCTCGGCCAGGATCCGGAGCTGCGCTATACCGGATCCGGAACGGCGGTCTGCAACATCCGTCTGGCTACGAACGAGTCCTACAAGGACGCCAGCGGCGAATGGGTCGAACGCACAGAATGGCACAGTGTAGTGGCCTGGGCGCGACTCGCCGAGATCTGCAACGAGTACCTGAAGAAGGGCTCGCAGGTGTATTTCGAAGGATCCCTGCAGACCCGCTCATGGGAAGACAAGGACGGCAATACCCGGTATACGACCGAGATCAAGGCCAAGGAGATGATGATGCTTTCCGGTCGCGAAGGCGGCGGGTCATTCAGCCCATCCGGCGGCATGGGCTCGTCCCGCTCCGCATCGCCGGCCCCGGCTGCTGCGGATTCGGGTTCAAAGGACGACTACACCTTCCAGCCGGACGACGACCTTCCCTTCTGAGGCTGCCGATGGGTCCCCATCCTTGACATCGGGACCCGATGGACCTTGCGGGCGGGGCGCGGAAGCGATCAAAGATCGCCCGCGCCTCGCCCGTCTCTTTTCCGGCCCTCTTGACTGCGTTTACGGCTTGCTTTTCTGTGTGCGGTGCGGGTTATTGCAGGCGCCGAAGGCCGGGACGTGGCCTGATGCCGCCCGGTGCCCCAGATCGGACGCCGTGCGGACCAGGCAGCTCTGTGGAGCACTGCCCATCCCGATCCTTTGGCTTTTCTGTATCCCCCAACACAACTGTTTTTACTTCCATGGCTTCAGCAGGACGTGGTGAATGGAGTGGCAAGGCCGGATTCATCCTGGCCGCCGCCGGCTCCGCTATCGGACTGGGCAACATCTGGCGTTTCCCCTACACCGCTGGTGAAAACGGTGGGGGTGCCTTCGTGCTTGTCTATCTGGCATTTGTCCTGCTCATCGGCGTACCGGTCGTACTCTCCGAACTGTCCATCGGACGGTTCACAAAGCTGAACCCGGTCGGTGCCTTCAAGAAGTTGGCCCCGGGGACCAACTGGAAGTGGCTGGGGGGACTGGGCGTCCTGACCGGCTTCGGCATCCTGGCCTTCTATTCCGTCATCGCCGGTTGGACACTGTCCTATCTCTGGGGTGCCATCACAGGACATGCCAGCGACGTGACATCCGCCGAGGAAACGGCCGCTGTCTTCTCCCACCTGATCGGCGGGTCCTTCATGCCGTTGGTCCTGACGGCCATCTTCATGGCATTGACCATTTTCGTCGTGCGCGGTGGGGTATCGGAAGGCATCGAGCGCGCCACCAAGATCCTCATGCCCACCCTGCTGGTCGTGCTCATCATCATGGCCATCCGTTCCATGACGCTCGAAGGCGGATCGGCCGGCATTGCGTACCTCTTCAGCCCCGACTTCTCCAAACTGTCCATTGGGGTCGTCCTGGCTGCCCTAGGTCAGGCGCTCTTCAGTCTGTCTCTCGGTATGGGTGCCATGATTACCTACGGCTCCTATTTCCCGGACAAGGAGAATCTGCCGCAGGCCGGTATCATCGTGGCTTTCTTCGACACGGGCATTGCCTTCCTGGCAGGCCTCATCATTTTCCCGGCCCTCTTCAGTGTGGGCGTGGATCCGGGAGCGGGTCCCGGACTGGTATTCGTCATCCTGCCATCGATCTTCGCGCAGCTTCCGGCAGGCAACATCTTCGCCATCGCCTTCTACTTCCTGCTGACCATCGCAGCGCTCACGTCCACGATCTCCCTCCTGGAGGTCGTCGTGGCCTACTTCGTAGACGAGAAGAAATGGGATCGCAAGAAAGCAGCGCTCTGGATCGGGCTTGCCTGTTTTGTCATGGCCGTGCCGTCGGCCCTGTCGCAGGGAGCTGTCGGCTTCCTGACCGACTTCCTGGGCACCGGAACGTCCTTCCTGGACATCCAGAACATCATCTGGGGCAATTACTCCCTCTCCATCGGCGCACTCGGCCTGTGTCTCTTCGTCGGCTGGAAATGGGGAATCCCGGCGGCGCTGGCTTCGCTCGAATCCAGTGGCCATAAACTTCCAGGACATGGCCTGTGGTCCTTCCTGATCAAGTTCGTGTGCCCGGTGGCCGTAGGCGCCATCCTGGTCTACATCATGATCACGCAACAGTACTTCTAGTTCTGCGGTATCTTAGGGATCGACAGCAGACTGCCAACAATCAGAGGATAACCCTCTCCCCACGTGGAGCCTCCCCCTGCGACGGAGCTTTTCTCCTTCCTGATGTTTCAGGAAACGGCCCTTCACACGGGCGATCTGGTTGCGGGCGGCATTGTCCTGGCGGTCCTGCTCATCCTGTCCTCCCTTTTTTCGGGTTCGGAGGTGGCACTGTTCACCATGGACTCGGGGCAGAAGGCCGATCTGGCTGCGGCAGAGGATGCCGCCTCCCAGCGCGTCACCCGACTGTTGAACCATCCGAGGACGGTGCTCGTCACCATCCTCATCATGAACACGATCGTCAACGTGGGGGCCGCCATCACGGCAGCCCTCATGACCCACGAGATCGCGGAGGTCAACAACTGGTCCCCGGTGGTCACGCTGGTCATCGAGGTGGTGGTGTTGACGTTTGTCATCCTGGTGGTGAGCGAAATCACACCGAAGCTCGTGGCCTCCCGGCAACCCATTGCGTTTGCCAAACGCATGAGTGGCATCCTGTCCCTCCTGCACAAACTGCTGCTTCCCGTCTCGGCCCTCCTGGCCCGCTCCATGGCTGCTTTCCACGGCCGATTCGAGGGTCTCAACGAGCGGATATCCGCAGAGGACCTCAAAACGATGGCCGAGATCGGAGAGGCATCCGGCAACCTGGAGCAGGAGGAAAAGGACCTCATCCACTCCATCGTTGAGTTCGGCGAAACGAGTGTGCGGGAGATCATGGTCAGCCGACTCGACATGGTGGCCCTCAATGTGAATGCATCCATTGAGGAGGCCGTCGAGATCATCCGTGAGACCAGCCATTCCCGCCTGCCTCTTTTTGTCGAGCACCTCGACAACATCCTGGGCATTGTCTATGCCAAGGACCTGCTGAGATTCCAGACAGAGCAGCCGGATGACACCACGGTGGACTGGACACGGCTTGCCCGGCCGGCCATTTTCGTCCCGCTGGGCAAAATGCTGGATGATCTCCTGACGGACTTCCAGGCGCGACGCACCCACATTGCCATCGTCGTGGATGAATACGGCGGAACGGCCGGCCTGGTAACGCTGGAGGACGTGCTGGAAGAGATCGTGGGAGAGATCCGTGACGAGAATGACGAAGAAGAGCAGGAAATGATCGACCGCCTGGGCGATGACGAGTTCATGGTCGATGCCCGCATCGATCTGGACGATCTGTTCGAGGCGCTGGAGGTCGATATCGAAACCGGAGAATTCGACTTTGAGACCCTGGGTGGGCTGATCTTCCATCTGGCACGCGAGATCCCCGAAGAGGGCGATACCTTCGAGCATGGTCCGCTCCGCCTGACCGTTGGTGCGCTTGAAAACAACCGCATCCGGCAGGTCCGTCTCCTGGTAGAGCGCCCGCCCGGCAACGAGGACGAATAAGCCCTTCTTTTCCGGGAACGACACGGTATATTGACGCTGCCTCCGCTGATGGAACGGGCTGCGCGTGTCGCACGCAATCTCCACGAAACCCCCTCCTTCACCGCGGCATTGAAGCTGCTTTCTCCGACGCACACCTCTGCCTCATGCGCCAGATTCGCGAGTATTGTGGCATTTTCGGCATCATGAATGCCCGGAATGCAGCCCACAAGATCTACATGGGGCTGCACGCCCTGCAGCATCGCGGACAGGAATCCGCAGGCATCGTCACATCCGTCTTCGACGAGAAACGTGGCAAGAAGGTCATGCCGGTCCACAAGGGACCGGGCCTCGTACTCGATGTCTTCAAGGACCCTACAGTATTCGATACCAAGCTGCTGGGAAATGCCGGTATCGGGCACAATCGGTACTCGACGTCGGGAGCGGCTGACAACCACGCCAACATCCAGCCCTTCCTGGTCCACTACCGGGATGGCAATCTGGCACTGGCCCACAATGGCAACATATCGAATGCCCGCGAGATCAGGCACAGTTTCATCGAACGCGGCACCCTGTTCCAGAGCACGGCCGATTCGGAACTGATCCTGCATCTCATTGCCCAGAGCACCCGGCGCAAACAGATCGACAAGATCACGGATGCCGTCTCCCAATTGGAAGGTGCGTTTTCCCTGGTCATTCTGACGGATGACTCCCTGATTGCACTCCGTGACCCGAACGGCTTCCGACCGCTGGCCATCGGACGCATTCCGTCCGACAATGGAAATCCCTCGGAAGATGCCTGGTGTGTTGCTTCCGAGACGTGCGCCTTCGATCTGGTCGGAGCCGAATATGTGCGGGACGTGGAGCCGGGAGAAATGATCGTAATCAACCAGGAAGGCATCGAGTCAGGCTCATTCGAATCCTACCAACTGGCACAGAATCACGGTGTCAGTCAGTGCGTCTTCGAGTACATCTACTTCTCCCGTCCGGATTCGAAAATCTTCGGAGAAATGGTGGACAAGGTCCGCCGAAAGATGGGCAAGCAACTCGCCCACGATGCCCCCGTCCCGGAAGTACCCGACGACGAACCCAGACCGATCGTCATCTCGGTGCCTGACTCGTCCAACACGGCCACCCTCGGATACGTGTCCGAGTGCAAGAAACTCGGACAGCGCGCCAAATACGAAATCGGCCTGATCCGCAACCATTATGTGGGGCGTACCTTCATTTCGCCCGGACAGCAGTCGCGTGAACAGCGGGTGCGGTCCAAATTCAATACGGTTGAGGGCGTCCTCAAGGACCGCGTGGTGGTGATGGTGGATGACTCCATTGTGCGCGGTACCACGGCACGCCAGCTCATCAAGATGGTCCGGGAGGCTGGAGCCAAGGAAGTCCACTTCCGCGTTGCCTCCCCACCGGTTGTCAGCCCCTGTTTCTACGGCATGGATTTTCCGACGCAGGAAGAGCTCCTGGCCAATCAGCACGGAAGTGATGTTGAAGCCATGGCCGCCTGGCTGGGCGTGGACTCGCTCGGCTATCTGAGCGTGGAAGGCATGCGCGATGCCGTGACCACGGCCAATTCCAGTGAACACGGATATTGCGACGCCTGCTTCTCCCGCAACTATCCCGTGCCTGTCGACATGACCGTGTCCAAGGACGAAAACGAGTGGTAACAGCGGTCATTTTTTGACCATCAATACCTATCGATTCTTGCAAAGCCCCGGATGACTTGAAGTCATCCGGGGCTTTTTTGTGGTGTCATTCTTGACCCGGAATGTGCTTTCTGAACCCCCTGATTGGGTTTTGGTCCGAAAGTGCAGATACTATCGCATAAATATGTGGGCAAGTTGTGCCAGTATATATGTGTATGTATATTGCTCGCAGTTCGAAAAATGCGTCCTTGGACGTTTTCGGGCTGATGAATCAGGTACTGCTCACGCCAGATTCGCTCCATACCGAACCCACTGCACCATGCGAAATCCGGTCGATCGGGCCATCAAGGCCATGACGTTCGGAGCGGGAGCCGTCGGATTGCTCATCCTGACGGTTTTCCAGTTGCTCTGAGGATCCGGGGAATTCCCTGGTCCATCAGCATTCCCTCTCCCGCTCTGGCGGATGAGAACGGATTCCACATCGAATCTGCACAGCCTCCCTGTCGGCTGTGCTATTTTTGTTTCTGGCCGTTCCAGGGATCTTGAATCAGCGCGTTCCCGCCATCTTTCGTGACGCACCACCCCACATCCCATGACACCTCCAATGCGCCCCGCGTACTGGTCGTGGTCAATGTCTACCGTCCCGACCTGGGTGGCGGCGTACTGTTTGCAGATCTGTGCAAAGGACTTTCGGAGCGCGGCTGGGATGTAACCGTTCGCTGCGCCTATCCCTACTACCCCGAATGGAGGGACAAGAGCGGACAGAACGGCTGGAAGATCCGGACGGAGGATGACGCAGGCGTCCGGGTTGAACGCTTCGGCTTGTTCATCCCGTCCAATCCCAACAGTTTCCTGCAGCGACTCGTCTACGAAGCCTCGTTCTTCCTTTCCCTCATGCGTCGCCCCGTCCGGAAAGGAGCGTTCGATGCCATCCTGGTGTTCTGCCCGCTCGTGGGCGCGGTGGCCTATGCCGGTTGGGGAGCCCGGCGATCCCGAACGCCGCTCTGGCTCAACGTGCAGGATCTCTCTGCCCAGGCGGCAGCGGCAGGCGGAATAGCCAGCAACACGTCTGTACTCGAGAAAATCCAGAATGCGCTGTTCCGCAGAGCGGACCTCTGGAGCAGTATATCCACTCCGATGATCCGTGCCCTTGAATCCATTCCGGGTGCACCCGAGCAGGTCCGGTTCGTGCCCAACTGGATGCACGACTCACTGGCTGCCCACCTGAAAGGTGCTGAGATCCGCAAGCCCATCCCTGCTTCCCGGCCCGTCCGGCTGCTCTACTCCGGCAACATCGGTGGCAAACAGGACCTTCTGGCCTTCTGCACCTGGCTGGCCTCAACCGATCATGCTTTCGAATTCAGGATCCAGGGCGCGGGTGGTCGGGCCGACGAGATTCGCCGTTGGATCGCATCAACGATGGACGACAGGTTCTCGATGGGCGATCTGACGGACGAGGTGGGGCTGGCGGGGAAACTGGCCTGGGCCGATGCCTACGTGATTACGGAGAAACCCGGGGCTGGCAGTTCCTTCGTGCCCTCCAAGCTCATCCCCGGCATGACAGCGGCCGTGCCCATCCTTGCCGTGTGCGATCCCGAAGGACCCCTTGGCCAGGAGGTGGCCGAGCACGGCGCAGGATTCATGGCCCGATGGAATGATCCATCCGCGCTGGACCGTTTCTTCGGGATCGTCCGCTCCGACCCTGATCAGTACGTCGCCTGGAGCCGACAGGCCTTCGAGCGCGGTGCATACTATGATCGGGACCGGGGCATCGACCGATGCGTTGACGTGTTGGGCGAACTGACGGGCAACTGACTTATCACCTATACCGGCCGCAGGTGGCCCAAGAAGAGCATGGGAGAATTGATCATGGTGGGTGACCGCGTGCTCATTGCACCGGATGAAGGCGAACGCAAGACGAATTCCGGACTCGTGCTGCCGGCTTCGGTGGCGGAGCAGGAGCGCGTGCACAGTGGCCGTGTGGTCAGTACAGGACCGGGGTACATCATCCCGAACCCGGAATTTTCCGAGGGCGAACCCTGGGCCCGGAACAGGGAGGCTGTTCGCTACCTGCCCCTGCAAGCCGAGACCGGTGACCACGCCTTTTTCCTTCGCAAGGAAGCCATCGAGGTTGAGTTCGAAGACAACACTTTCCTCATCGTGCAGCATAGTGCCATTCTGGCCCTGCACCGCAGTTCAGCCGATGATATCCTGGAAAGCCTCGGACCGCTGGATGACCTCGAGGACTGATCCGGAGAAACGGGTGCCCTCGGTCAACCCGATGCCAGATCCAGCGAGGGAACGGCGTCCGGTCGACCAAGCATTCCGGCCATCAGGGAACGGGACAGCGTGACCAGGGCAAGGCGGACGTTTACGTTGCGCTCGACGAGACCCATCGTCTGCTCAACGGAGCGGATCATCAGGTCCAGCCGGGCATCGGGCAGGTTGGATGCGAATTTTTGCAGCGCCTCGATCTGGTCGATGTTCACCACCAGGTCGGCATCCCCGGATTGCTGCATCAGCAACATGTCGCGCAGCACACCGAGCAGAAGGTCCAGTTGGAATTTGACCGCTTCCCTGCCCGGACGTGCCATCCGGTCTGCCAGACTGACTACCGAATCGCCCTTGCCCTGATAACTCTTGCGCAGGAATTCCATGACATCGTCGCGCACGGCCATCATGTCCTCATCGCCGGCCAGGGCAATGGCCCTGCGCAAGGATCCTCCCGACATCCGGGCCAACATGGCTGCAAGCGCGGGCGTCGCCCCACGGGTGAGCATAGCCTGCTCGATGTCCGATCGTTCGAGCGGGTCGAACCGGATTTGTTGACAGCGGGACAGGATGGTCGGCAGCAGATGATCGACCCGGTCCGTCAGTAGGAGGAATACAGTGCGTTCTCCGGGTTCTTCCAACAGTTTAAGGAAAGCATTGGCTCCTTTCTCAAGCATCTTGTCTGCAGAAAGAAGGATGGCAACCCGGTATTGTCCTTCCACCCGGTGGTAGCTCATGGGGCGATGCAGCCACTGCTGAACGTTGTCCCGTGAGTAGATGATCTGTTTGTTCGATGATCCCGACTTCCCATCCAGGCTCGGCAGGGACTGCAGATCGGCCGGTTGGTACGGGTCTTCGTAGAGCAGCTGGATGCGTCTTCCCCGCTCCTCATCGTCCGTATCCTTGGTAACGGGCATCAGGACATGGATATCCGGATGCATTCCACGAGCGGCCTTCTGGCACGAAGCACACCTGCCACATGCATCGCCACCGGTAGGCTGCTCACATTGCAGAATACGGGCGAATGCGAGCGCTGCTGCTGCTTTGCCACAGCCGTCCGGCCCGTGGAACAGGTACGCATGCGCGATGCGCCCTGACGAGAGCGTGCGCTGCAGCGAGGTGCGTACCCGATCCTGTCCTATGATCGATTCGAGTGCCATGCCCTTGAGACGGCATGGCGGCTGACCGGATCCCTCACGTCCGCGGATTCCTGGGTTCGCATGACACGCCCGCAGCACCGCGCGTCTGCGGGCGTGCGTGAAATTGGCGCGGATCACGGAAAGGGCTGCGCATGGTCGTTGTTGCTGGCCATCCCATGCTGTATTTTTGCCCCGCTCTGCCAAAAGTGGTCCTTCCACTCGGCACGACAAGAAGGCGAGGTAGCTCAGCTGGTTAGAGCGTCGGATTCATAACCCGGAGGTCGAGAGTTCAAGTCTCTCTCTCGCCACACCCTTCCAAGCCCCCGGCCCTGCGGCCGGGGGCTTTTTTTATACGTCCGCGATGCACTGGACCCAAACAAAACGGGCGCGCGGATCAAGATCCGCGCGCCCGTTTACCTTCAGTACGTGCTGAATGGTCAGGCTTCTTCAGCCGCCTCGACTTCAGCCACAAGGCTGTCCTGCACGTGACGCGGCATGGACTCGTAGCTGTTGAACGTGGCCCGGTGCAGACCCCTGCCCTGCGTCATGGAGCGCAGCGAAGTTGAATACCGGTACAGTTCCGCTTCGGGTACCTGGGCCAGGATCTTCTGGAAGACACCTTCCACCTCCATGCCCTGGATGCGGGCACGGCGCGTGTTCATGTCGCCCATGACATCACCCGTGTACGATTCCGGAACGAGCACTTCCACGTCATGGATGGGTTCGAGCAGCACCGGGTTGGCCTGACGGAACGCATCCTGGAAGCAGGCTCGGGACGCCGACTTGAAGGCGGCCTCATTCGAGTCTACCGCGTGCATGGAACCATCATGGATGACGACACGAACATCCCCAACCGGGTAGCCGGCCACCGGTCCTTTCAGACAGGCTTCCATGACCCCTTTCTGGATGGCTCCGAAGAAGCGGCGCATGTCGATGACACCACCGACGATGGCATCAATGAAGTGCACCTTGGATCCCCACGGGGTTTCCTCGACGTGCTCTCCACGGACTTTGATGTCCGCCTCGGGCTGATAGTCGCCGTTGCACGGCTCGACGATCATGCTGATGTCGGCAAACTGCCCGGCACCGCCCGTCTGCTTCTTGTGGCGGTATTTGGCCCGTGCCCGGCTCTGGACCGTTTCCCGGTAGGCCACTTTCGGTTTGATGTACTCGATGTCCACACCGAAACGGTGCTTGAGACGATATTTGGCAATCTCGAGCTGCATCTCGCCCTGTGCACCCAGGACGAGTTGGGAGAGGTGCTGATCGTGCGTGATGTGCAGCGACGGATCTTCCTCGTGCAGCTGATGCAAGCCCTGGGCCAGCTTGTCTTCCTCGCCTTCCCGTACCGTCACGACTGCCGTCGTGTAGCGGGGATCGGGAAATTCAATTTCCACCATCTCGACATCGCTGCCTTTCTGATGGAGGGTGTTGTTGGTGTGGGTGTTCTTGAGTTTGACGAGCGCACCCAGGTCACCGGCGTACATGGTATCCACCGGATCCCTGTCGTGACCGTTGATGGCAAACAGCTGCCCCAGACGCTCACTCTCGCCCGTCTGGGCATTGACAAGGTCCATACCGGGCTTCAGCGTACCCGAGTAGATGCGGAAGAAGGAATAATCTCCAACGTGGGCTTCGGCCATCGTGTGGTAGATGAGAGCTACCGGTTCGCCGCTCGAGTCGGGAGTGATGGTACCGTCTTTCGTTTTTGCCGGCGGCATCTGTGAAGGCGTCGGACACACGTTGCCGACGAATTCCATCAGACGGGCCACTCCGATATTCTCGGTTGCGGAGGTCAGGAAGATGGGGAACAACTGATGGCGGATCATGGCCTCCCTGAGTCCCGATCGCATCTCCTCTTCAGTCAGATTGCCTTTTTCGAAGTAGAGTTCCATCAGGCTCTCATCGTTCTCGGCAATGTTCTCCACGAGTTCGTTGTGCAGTTGTTTTGCCTCGTCGGCAAACTGCTCGTCAATCTCGTTGTAGGTCATCTTGCCGTTGGCATCGAACGTGACCTGCTTCATGATCAGGACGTCGATGACCGCGCGGCTTCCCGCCCCTGCCGGAATCTGCACGACCGTGGCACCGCGACCGAAGCGATCCTTGATCTGGGCCACGAGATCCCGGAAGCTGGTCTTGTCCCGGTCCAGTTGGTTGATGACGAACATCGAAGGCGTCGATTCCTTGACGGCTGCGCGCCAGGCCAACTCCGTTCCAACCTGGACGCCTTCGGCCGCGTTGATCACGAACAGGGCGGAATCAACGACATGCAGTGAGGCTGCCACTTCGCCGACAAAATCAGGATACCCGGGAGTGTCGATGACGTTCAGCTTGTTGCCCTTGTACTCGACGTGCAGGAGCGAGGCGAAAACGGACATCTGTCGCTCTTTCTCGCTCGGGTGATAGTCGCTGACCGTATTTCCCTCTTCGACCGTCCCCGGGCGCTTGAGCACCCCGGTGTCGAAAAGCATGGCCTCCGCCAGTGTGGTTTTTCCGCTTCCCTGGTGGCCTACCAGCGCCACGTTGCGGATGTGATCGGCATCGTAAACTTTCATCGTGTGCCCAATTTTGTAAAGACGTATAAAAACGATGTGACAGCCTGAAAAAACAGGGTTGACAAGATAACCGCCCCTACTGCTTTGTCAACCCGCTCGCCATGCCCCGGAAACCCCTACACGTTTCGCCCGGGTTCACGCTGACAGGCACACCCGAAAGGGGGCTGACAGCCAGCACATGCGGAAATCATGCAAAGCCGGAACCGTGACTGGTCTGGCTGATTCGTGGGGACAACCCTACATTCCCGGCATGTCCCACACGCTTTCCATAGAGACCAGCGCTGACGCCTGCAACGTGTCACTGATCGGACCTGATCGGATTGTCACCCGAGAGGCCGATGAGCCGCGGAGCCATGCCCGGGTGCTCGTGCCCCTCATCCAGCAGTTGCTGCAAGCCGAAGGAGCAAGGCCGGACGCCATTTGCGTGGATTGTGGTCCCGGCTCCTACACCGGACTCCGGATAGGCGTTTCGTCGGCCAAGGGCCTGGCCTGGTCCATGGGTCTTCCATTGATGGCCATCCCGTCCCTGGCCCTGATGGCTGCCGGACTTTGTGACGAGGTGGAATCAGATCCGGTACCCGTTCGCTGCATGATCCCTGCCCGCGGACAGGAAGTGTTCACCGCCCGCTACAGCGTCGCGGCTGATGCGGTGTCGCTGCTGTCCGGACCGGAAGTGCTCCGTCTGGACCACCTGATTCCTTCCCTTGGGTCTGACCTGGCCCTCGTCTCCGTGTCCACGCTCGGCGACCGGATCGAATCCGCGGATACGCGTGTCCTACCGCCGCACAGTCGGAACGCCGCACCGTTCGTTCGGAATCCGGGTGATGTCTACCGAGTAGAAGATGTATCTTCCCTTGAACCCCTGTACCTCAGGGAATTCGAGGCGAAAAAGCCGGCAGTCAGCATTTTCGACCGACTGCCGTTCTGAGTCCCCACCCACCATTTCCCTTCCCGCATGTCCTGGTTCAAGCGAAAGTCTGCAGGCATCAAGACCTCCTCCAGTGGCCGCAACGATGTGCCGGACGGACAATGGATCATGTGCAGCGGTTGTGGCGAAACCATCAATCGCCGGGAGATCGAAAAACAGCACCTGGTCTGTCCGAAGTGCGACTACCACTTCAAGATGTCCAGCATGCGCTATTTCGACTTGCTCTACGACGGGGATTTCGAGGTGTTTGATGACAACCTGGTGGCTACCGACCCGCTGGAATTCAAGGATCGCAAAGCCTACAAGGATCGCATCAAGGCTACACGCGACAAGGCCGGCATGAACGACGCGGCCAAGGCTGCCGTCGGAAAGATCGGTGGACACGACGTTTCCATTGCCGCGATGGACTTCGGCTTCATCGGCGGAAGCATGGGATCCGTGGTCGGTGAAGTCATCACCCGCGCCATCCGCCGCGGTGTGGAACGCAAGATCCCGGTCATGGTCATCGCCCAGTCCGGTGGCGCCCGCATGATGGAGGGCGCTCTCAGCCTCATGCAGATGGCAAAGACCAGTGCCAATCTGACCCGGCTGCAGGATATCGGCATGCCGTTCATCGTCCTCCTGACCAATCCCACCACGGGTGGCGTGACGGCATCCTTTGCCATGCTTGGAGACATCCACATCGCGGAGCCGGGCGCCCTGATCGGATTTGCGGGACCACGCGTCATCCGGGAAACCATGGGACAGGATTTGCCGGAGGGCTTCCAGACATCCGAGTTCCTGATGGAGAAAGGTTTCGTCGACCTGATCGTTGATCGGCGCAACCTCAAGGAAGAACTCGCCCATCTTCTGGATTTGATCCTCGAGAAGGCATAATCCGGAATTTTCACCCGTTCATACAGACGGGGACTCCGGATGTGGATTGAACCGCGACATTCCGATGGATGACATCGATGTCATGGACCTTCTGTGCCGGCAGTCAGCGGCCTTTGCAGCCCGGAACGCATTTCCGAAGCGGGATTGCCAAAGAAGGGTCCACAAAAAAAGGGAAAGCCCGGCGCACCCACTTCGCCAGGCTTTCCCATTGAAGCTACATCAAACAATGCCCTAGTCAGAGAGGCGTTGAGTAGCTCACCCGGTCGCATGATACATCCGCCGCCGAGGGGAGTCCGACGGAATCGGCCGAATGGTCGAGAGACGGCTCCCAGTAGATGCTGGAACGGCCGGATCGGCATGTTTGCGAATCGCTTAAATCGCGTTTCCCGATTGTCGATACCGGGTTCAGAGCCTCATGAAACGCCTTCTCGTCACATATCGCATCGCCCTCCTGCTGCTGGCCCTGTTGGTCGGAAGCCGGACCCAGGCCGCAACCGCCAGTCCGGAATGGGTAACGGATGAGATCCATGTTGCCATCATGGACCACCTGACACTGGACGGCATCGCCATTACCCCCCGTGCCGCGGCGCTTCGTCTGGTTGCCAACGGAACGTCATGGACCCTCCGGGAGGGCGAACCGGTCCGCTTTGAGCGGGATGGCAATGATGTCGTGGCCCGATTCGGCAATGACCGGATCTCGGCGTCCTCGATGTCCCTGGAACTGGATGGTCCGGGAGCCTTCGACGTGGACGGTGGATCGTCTTCGTACGTTCGCACCTACACCGGCAGCCTCGACATTGCGGGCAAGTCGTCCGGATCCGGTCTTTCCATCATCAACCGCGTTCCGATCGAGGACTACGTGGCTTCCGTTGTGGGCGCTGAGTATGGCCTGGATGATATTGAAGGTGCCAAGGCCATGGCCGTCGTGGCGCGTACCTATGCCCTGCATGCGCTCAGTACGAACAAGAATCTTCTCGATTCAGAGCGCTCACAGGTGTACAAAGGCCTGCACAAGGCCACGGCCGCTGCTCGACTTGCAGCCCAGTCCACGGCGGGCGAAGTCCTGACATGGAAAGGAGAATTGATCGAAGCGGTGTATTCGGCGTCGAACGGCGGACGGACGGCTTCGAATGCAAGTGTCTGGGGCACGAATGCCATCCCCTATCTGGAGTCGCGCAAGGATCCTTTCGATGCCGAGGTTTCGCCCCACGCATCCTGGTCATTCGAGATGGACGAGGAGAAAATGGAGAAGGCCCTTTCCAGCGCCTTCGGCCTGAACGTCCGCTCCGTCCGTATTCAGGAAACGGCTCGGGATGGACGGGTGACGCAGGTGGAACTGAAGGGCAAGAACGGATCAAAGACCGTATCCGGCAGCGCTTTCAGGGCATCCCTGGCACGCTCGTTCGGAGCAATGACGGTCAAGAGCACGTATTTCGATCTCGATGAGAAACGGGATCGGTATGTCCTGAACGGACATGGATTCGGTCATGGCGTGGGTCTGAGTCAATGGGGTGCCCACGGAATGGCCCGTGATGGACGCACGTACGACGAGATCCTCGACTTCTATTATAAAGGAGTCCGTCTCGAGTCCATGCCGCAGCGTACTTCGGTTTCTACCCGGGTCCTGCTTGCGGAGGAAACTTCAACCGGAACTCCGGCCGCCATCCGCAGCTGGTCTTCAGGAGACTCGGATGCTGCCCAGTCCGACAATCTGTCAATCAGCCGACCCTCTTCCGAGGTGTCATCGGCCTCTCTGGTAACAGTATCGAACGCTTCTTCGACTCCTAAAGAAAAAAATCGCACGACTTCTACGGAAGCCGAGACGGAAGAGGCCTTGACCGCCGAAACCATCTGGGGCGCTTCCAGGGAAGGGTCCGGATCCGACAAGAAAAAGTCCAGGAAGCGCCGCTCCGGTTGGTAGGATCTCCGGAAGACTAGTCGGTCGACTTCCCGAATTCAGGATCGATATCCACCAGGGCCGCAACGGCAAATCCCGGAATGGTGGCCACCAGAATCCAGATGAAGAAGTTCTGATAGCCCAGCATCTCCTGGATCCACCCGCTGAACATGCCGGGGATCATCATACCCAGTGCCATGAAGCCCGTCAGGAGGGCAAAGTGCGCCGTTTTGTGCTCCCCTTCTGCCGCATAGATCATGTAGAGCATGAAGGCGGTGAATCCGAAGCCGTAGCCGAATTGCTCGATGGCCACCGCGCCGTTCAGGATCCAGAGGCTCTCCGGTTGAGCCCATGAAAGCAGAAGGTAGACAGCGTTGGGCAGATTGATGGCCACCACCATGGGCCACAGCCAGAATTTGAGTCCCTGCCGGGCGGCAACGAATCCCCCGAGCAGACCTCCCAGCGTCAGGAATACGATGCCGATGGTGCCGTAGATGAAGCCCACTTCGGAGGTCGTCAGGCCCAGGCCCCCCGCATCCACGGGATCGAGCATGAATGGCTGCGCCATCTTGACCAGTTGGGCCTCCGAAAAGCGGTAGAAGAGAATGAACAGGATGGACACCCACACGCCCTTCTTCGAGAAAAAGGCCTTGAACGTCCCCACGAATCCTTCCAGTACGCCCGTGGCATGGTCATCCCGGGCCGATCGGTCCGCATCCGGCTTGGGAAGAATGAACCGATGCCAGAGCATGAAAACCAGGTACATGGCAGCCGTGATGCCCATGGTGATGGACCATGCCAGCGGCAGGTCCTCGAGGCCTACTTCCAACTGACCGGCCAGCATGACCAGCAAGCCCTGCCCCGTGATCATGGACAGGCGATAGAACGTGCTTCGGATGCCCACGAACCATGCCTGGTTCGAGTCATCAATGGCCAGCATGTAGAACCCGTCGGCCGCAATGTCATGGGTGGCACTTGAGAAGGCCATCAGCCAGAAGAACACGAGGGACCACCGGAAGAAATCCGGTCCCGGCAGGGTCAGGGCGACGCCCGCCATGGCAGCACCGATGACGAGCTGCATGGTCACGATCCAGAACCGCTTGGTCCGGATGATGTCCACGAACGGACTCCAGATGGGTTTGATGACCCAGGGCAGGTACAGCCAACTGGTGTAGAGTGCGATGTCCCCGTTGGAGATCCCCAGCTTCTTGTACATGATGACGCTCATCGACATCACCAGGACATATGGAATCCCTTCGGCAAAGTAGAGCGATGGGATCCAGCTCCACGCTTTGCGACGTTCGCGCTGCGTGGCCGTTGGCTCGGAGGGGTTCGGAGAGGTCATGGGTCGGGGCGGGTCAGGATGAAAACATCATGGTGGATTGCAGGATCGGAGCGTACGCGTGTGGCTGACTGTCTGCCAAATCATTCAAGGTAAGCCACGATGGAGCGCATGAGCGCGTTGCGGGCAGATCCATCCAGAATGGTTTCAAAGGGAAAACCCAGCACGACGGATCGTCCGGGCCGACCCACGCCAGCACTCATGTTGTTGTCCGAGTAGCGGAGCAACGTTTCGGATTCACCTGCAGGGTCCAGTGCGTCGGGGTGCTCGACCCGGTAAACCGGTGCAAACGGATCGGTATTGAACACAAGGTCCGGGGGGCCCTGGAGCGTTTCTGGCAACATGGTGATGTTTCCCGTCTGGACGGCACGATCGGTTCTCCAGATGAATCCAAGTACATCCCGGGCAAACTGGACGGATTCAGCCGAGGCATCCGGACCGGCAACATCGGTGGCTGCGTGCGCACCGCTCACGAATACTGATCCGCCTGCCTCGATGTGGCGTGAGAGAACGGCGCGGAACGAAGCGGGCATGGCCTCGAAATCGGTGCTCTGCCCCGGACCGCTCGTACGACGCTCTTCACCCAGAATGACGACGGCCAGTCCTCCAGCCGCGGGCGATTCATCCAGGCTGCTCCACGCCTCATCTGACATGGTCTCCGAGCCACGTCCGGCAGCAAGCAGGGCCTCTGCATACACGAGCGGGTAGTCCCTGGTATTGCCGACACGCGTACGCGTCTCCCATGTGGACCAGCTGGCGCCGTGCCCCGGAGAGTCGTCGTCCAACCAGGGAGAATCCATGTTGAAGTCGTACTGATCGCCGATGTAGGAGAGATCCGATCCGTCCGGAACCCCTTCGTCCACCCATCCTGCAAATCCGGTGTAGCGGCCTGCTTCCAGTACGCCGGGAGCCGCCACCCGGTCGAACGCCGAAACAATCAATGCGGATGTTCCTCCCGAGGTGCTCCGTGCGGCAGCCACGGTTTCGCTGGGGGCGCTCTCCCCTCCCTTGTTCACGGCGGCGACGCGGAAACCGTATACCGTTCCGGCCCTCGCGCCCCTGAACACGAACTCCGTACCGTCCACCAGGCGCCCTTCATCAAACCCCGATGTTGACGTGCGCGTGTAGACCACGTATCCATCAGGTGTTGCACTCGGCTCGAGCGGGTCCTCCACTGCCTTCCAGCTCACCCGAATGGCATCCCCGTCCCACCGGGCCTGTACATGGTCCGGAGGCAGGGGCTGAATGATGGGATCGAATCCATACTGGTCGCCCATGAACCGGACCATGCTCTTGTAGATGGCCCGGGACACATCGAACCGGAATCGGGGATCGAGCCCGAATCGCATGTCGGCAAAGTTCTGATGCGAGAGGAGCTCCAACAGGACGCCGGGCACGTTGGGCCGCACGGCTTCGCTGTAGTCGCGGTCCCAGATGGCGCGACGCGTCCACGTCGAATCGTACAGAGCCCGTATATCGTCCACGATCTGGGTCTGCATGGCATCACCGAGGTCCCGGTTGGCGAAACGCGAGAATCCGGATGGGAATTCCTTCTCGCCCTCCATCCCGGTACTGCTGTAGATCATCAGCGTCCCGATGGTGTCGTCTGATTTGGTCACACCTGCGTCCGTGTGGAAGGCCAGCGACACATCCACGGGGACGCCCAGCCCTTCCACAGTACGATCCTTGTTGGGTCCCGATGGAGCGCCCCGCAGGTACCCCACCCATTCGGCGCGGCTGCGGTAGTCGTCGACGTAGTCGTTGTCGGTCTCGGTAACATTGTAGACCAGTGCATCGGGGAAACCGGCATACTGCATGTAGTAGCGGGCACCTTCGGTAAACCGGGGACGGCCGCTGAGCTGATCGCCGCGGGCCACGGAGCCCATGCCGCCACCGAATCGGACGGCATCAGCGGACACATCCCGGCCCGGGACAGCACTCTCGTTGGTCAATTCCACGCGACCTTTGTCCGGATTCTGACCGGCGTCGAAACGGTACGTACCCAGATACACCCACGTACCCGGCATCATCTCCTGATTGACCACAACATGGCTGACACCACCGGCATGATGGACGACATAGCGCGCATCCGCCGTTGGATTCTCCGTTCGACCCCAGGCCACATGGACCGCATAGTCCCCCGATTCCGGCAGGTCCGGGATCCAGGCGATGCTTGCGGTGGCCATGGAGGAAGTTCGCGTAACCCGATGTGTACCTTCCTCGAACGGGTTCTCCGTACGCAGCGTATCCATGGCCAGGAAGCCGGGGCCTCCACCCGAGCGCCAGGCTTCTTCGGCTTCTGCAACCTCCAGATATCTGTTGCCTTTGGGCAAGTCCTTGTCAGCGGACACACCCGCAGCAGGCGTCAAGTCCGGTCGCGCCGTGATGAGGTGCCCATCGTTGTCCACAATGACCTCGTTGGGCTGCACATCGCGCTCGCGTGGCATGTGTACGAACGCTCCCGCCCGTTCCAGCATGGGCGCGAGGTACGGCAGGACGAAGGACATGGGAAAGATGTCCTCCACGGTCTGGAACAACCGCGCTCGCTGCCATTCCCACCGGTCCAGTCGACCCTCGTAATACCACCCATGGCTGGGCCACACGGCAACGTGCCGGCCATACAGGTTGGAGGCTGCCAGCCAGGGGCGGTCCACATGGGTCGTCAACGGCCTGGGCGGTTGCTCGGTGGGCCAGCGCTTGGCATCCGTGCCCCCCTCTTCGGAATAGACATTCGGCACCAGCATGCGGGGAGTCGTTCCGAGTACTTCCAGCTCCGGCTGCCAGCCCGGTGCCAGCAGGGCCAGCGACTGGAGCACTTCGGTCTCGAGCGCATCAACGCTTTCGGACCGGAACGGCTGCTGTGCGAAGGCGTCGTTGAAGCGGACAGTCAAACGCTCTCCTGCGCGATCCACCAGAACGGTGTCCACCGAGGCTCCCGGATCCACACCGAAGCCGCAGTCATGATTCCGGCAGGCGTCGAGCATGTCATCCAGGACCGATGCCGTCCGCAGCGCAGCCTCCTCATCCGGCATTGCATCCAGGCGCACGATGGCATTCGGTCCGGAGCAGCCCGCGAAGACCACCAGAAACAGGAGCAAAGCCGCGGGGCGAAGAGCAATGGTTGAGGGCCGAATACTCATGGAAGCAGAAGGATGGAAGGTTCACTTGCAATCCCGAGCCGGGTGACCGCGCGGACAGCCACGGCTTTGGCCCCCCGGAGTACGTCAGCCGGAATGGTACGCTCGGTGGCAGGCAGGACGTGGTGTGTCCATCCGGAAGGACCGAGGACCTGAACGGCCCAACGACGGACAGGGACGCTGCTGGACGGAGCGATGGCCACATGGGTCTCACCAGCCAGGACACGGGAGTCCAACCGGGGTGCGGCGGGGGTTTGACCTCCCAACCAGGTCGTCGGCGGTGGCAGCGCCTCGCTGGCGTACGGCTCCAGGTACAGGGAGTCGGAAAGGTCGATGTCATCCGGACGGAGGGCCTGCATGGAGAACAGCACGTTCCCCGATGCCCCCGGAGTGCGTCTGGTACGTTCGATCTGGTCGAGGACTTCCTGGACAGGCCACGCCTTGTTCGGTCCCGGATCGGCCCGGTAGATGGCATTCCCCGGCCAGATATGACGATGGGTAATGTTCTCCCCCACCCACCAGTCCAGCAGCGGTCCATAGGGTTGCCCCTGGCTTTCGAGCGCCCAGTACAGCTGGGGCGTGTAGTAGTCGACCCAGCCATTGCGCAGCCATTTGCGCGCGTCGGCGTACAGACCCTCGTATTGATCGAATCCCGTGACGCCTTCCGGATGGCCGGGACGCCAGATCCCGAAGGGCGACAATCCGAACAGGACCCATGGCTTGCGCTCCTTGATGCCGCCATAGACCCGCTCAATGAAATGGTCCACGTTCTGACGTCGCCAGTCACCGAGGGAGAGGCCATCTCCATGAAGGGCGTAGGCGACACTGTCAGGAAACGGCACGTCGTTGCCTTCCTCATCGCGAACGGAGTACGGATAGAAATAGTCATCCATGTGGACGCCATCGATATCGTACCGCTCGACCACATCCATGATCACATTGAATGAGTGATCGGCAATTTCCGGTGCTCCCGGATCCATCCAGAGCTGCGTTCCATAGGCATGAACCGCTTCCGGGAAGCGATTCACGACATGATGGGCAGCCAGGGTATCCGAAGCCGTGGGGTGCCCGGCGCGATACGGGTTGAACCAGACGTGCAGGTCAAGTCCCCGCCGATGTGACTCTTCGACCGCGAACTCGAGCGGATCATAGAGTGGGTCGGGAGCCAGGCCGTTCTGTCCTGTCAGGTAGTAGGACCAGGGTTCGAGGTCACTCTGGTAGAAGGCATCGGCCGTCGGGCGGATCTGGAGGATGACGGCATTTAGCCCCAGCATCCGGACACGATCCAGCAGGTCGATCAGCTCCGATTGTTGTTGATGCGTGGGCAATCCGGGCTGGGAAGGCCAGTCGATATTGGCCACCGTCGCCACCCAGACCGCGCGGAATTCCCGATCCATGTGAGGAAGGTCGGCTCGGACACGCTCCAGTTGACGCGCCTGATCCGCTTCTGAAAGCGGACCGGTCGAAGCACAGGCGGACAGGAACAGAACCAGAAAAAGAGGCAGGAAGGCCGCCCTGACAGATCGGATCATACCGTAAAGCTGTAGTGGTCAAACTGTGTGTCGAGTTCCCATCCCAGATCGTGATACACCGACTTGGCAGGGTCGTTGTCCTTTGCCGTGGCCAGTTCGAGGCCGGCGGCACCCGTTTCGGCGGCAAACTCCTGGGCGCGGGTCATCAGGGCATGCCCGACGCCCATCCGGCGTGCATTTCGGGCGACATACAAATCATTCAGAAGCCAGATGGACCGCATCCGTACCGATGAAAACAGGGGGTAGAGCTGGGTGAATCCCAAAGCCGAACCCGACGCATCTTCGGCGAGGAAGATGACGGAGTCGTCGTTGTCGAGACGCTCGGCCATGAATCGACGAGCCCCGTCGATGTCTGATTCCTTTTCGTAAAAAACGCGATAGGCGTCGAAGAGGACGCCCAAGGCCTCCAGGTCGGTGGACGTGGCGCGGCGTACGGAAACGTTGGGGGTGGACATGCGCGTGTCGATTGGTAGTTTGGTGGAGCCCAAGATACCCAACGACAACATGGCACGAAGGACCAGGACACAGGAACTTGCCCCCCTGCAGGCAGGCCTTGCAGAGCGGCCTGAAAGCGTCGGCTCCAGGGTGTTGTGCCGTGCGGTGGTTCTGGTCCTGATCGTGTGCGCCACCCGGTTTGCGGCACCGGCCGCGGGTCAATCGGCAGATGACCCGTTGCGATTCGGCGCGTGGCTCGTACAGGATGCCCGCTCGCTTCCTGCGGCGCTGGTGCGCAGACCGTCCACCCTGTTCGGAGCAGGGTTGATCGGCGTGGGACTGGTATCCTATCGGGACGCCGAATGGGGGCCTTCCATGCAGAAATGGCACCGACGGGAAGCATGGCGCGTGGTGGAGGAGTTCGGCGATGCGAATGCGATGCGACCAGCCGCCATCATGATTTTCGTCGGGTCCCTGTTCCAGAACGACCACCGGGTCCAGGACGCCGCTTTCACCGGGCTCGAGTCCCTGATCCTGGCCAACCTGCTGACAAACGGCCTGAAAGCGGTAGCCGGCCGTTCGCGTCCGTGGCAGGAAAACGGGGCCGATGACTGGGAGCCCTTTGGAGGGAATACATCCTTTCCCAGCGGCCATGCCACAACAGCCTTTGCCCTCATGACTCCGTGGATCATGTATTTTGACCACCCGCTGGCATGGGTCAGTATCGGAATTGCCACGGCCACTTCCCTGTCCCGCGTCACGCTGCGCTACCACTGGCCGTCCGACGTCCTGGCGGGTGCCATGATCGGAGCCAGTGTCAGCATCTGGCTTTCACGACGGCACCAACGGAGCACCAATCAAACGGGTTTGGCCACCCGAACGGGTGACAGGATGCAAGTGGACCCCATCATGGGACCATCTCTGGTGGGCATGCGACTGACGTTCTGAAAGCACGCGGATCGCGCGCCTCACCCTACCCGAATCCAACCGCCCTGTCAATACGATCGGTCAAAGCCTGTCCGAGCCCCCCGGAGGGCACGCGTTCGCATTCGATGATCTGGATGCCCTCCGACTCGCACGAGCGGAAGAAGTGGAACAGTTCCCGGGCGTAGGCTTCCAGCGACGACACGATCTCGATCCTGCTGTATTTCGAGGCATCCGGAGGTGGATTCAGACCGATGTAGGATGCCGACGGGCGGTCCGCGCCCGATCCAACGTGTGATGTTTCCGCCGGATCTGTCGGGCCGAAGGGTCCTACCCATCGGACTTCGGCTTCAGGACGATAATGACGGTGACGCATTCCCGGCGAGCGGTGTGCATGATCATCCGGAGTGCGCGGCCGGGCGCTGGGATGAACGGTCCTGAGATCCGCCAGGGTAACGGCGCCCGGCCGCAGAATGACAGGAACGTCGCCCGTGCAGTCGACCACGGTGGACTCCAGCCCGACCGTCGTGGGACCCGCCTTCAGGATGGCATCGATACGGCCATCCATGTCATCCCGGACGGCTTCCCAGGTGGTGGGACTGGGACGCCCCGACCGATTGGCTGAGGGAGCCGCCACCGGAACACCCAGCGTGGCAATGACCGCCAACATGTCCGCGTGATCCGGCATCCGGACGCCCACCGTGGACAGACCTGCCGTCAGAATGGACGGAACGCCGTCCCTGGCAGGCAGAACGAGGGTCAGGGGTCCAGGCCAGAATGCATTCATGAGATCCTCGGCCCACCCTGGGACACGCTGGACCAGATCATCGACCTGATCCCGGGAGGCTACGTGGGCAATGAGGGGATTGTCTGCCGGCCGATGCTTGGCGTCGAAGATCCGGGCGATGGCATCAGCCTGGTCCACACGCGCACCCAACCCGTACACGGTCTCCGTGGGAAGGGCAACAAGGCCCCCGCTGCGCAGGATGGAGGCCGCTTCGGCCGTCGAGGTTATGAGACGTGTTTCCATCACGGCCATTACTTCCAGCATTCCAGCATCCGCGAGAGCGTATCCATGCGGGCGCCATGCTTGTGGGCGTGATCCAGGGCCGCTTCAAAGTGCGCTCCCCAGCCCGGGTAGTCTCCTTCATCCCAAAGCGTCGTGTGCCAGAGCCCTGTGAATACGCCTCCGAACGTGCGGCATGTGTCCATCAGCTGCAGGGTGTCAGCGATGGCATCGTCGGTGGACAGATGCTGGCGATTGAACAACGCCGATTCCATGGACAACAGCGGGACCTCCCAGACCGGAGACTCCTGATCGGAAATCGGATCGTACAGCGGGAACGGCAAGCAGGTACCGAATCTGAATCCCGCTCGTGAAGCCCAGCCGAGCGTGGAATCCACCTCGAAACCGGATACGCCCAGATGATGGATGGATGCGGGCATATCAAACCGGAGGTAGTGGGCCCGATAGGCACCGATATCCCTCCCGGTAGCCGCCTCCAGTCGTCCTTTCTCTTCCGCCAAGCGGGATGGGTGGGCATGGGAATGATAGGACGGGTGCAGCCCGATCTCATGGCCCGCTTCGAGTTGTCGATGCAGGGTGGATTGGACGAACGACTCTCCGAGGGCGTAGTCCACATCCCGGAAGCCGTAGGCCGCTGCCTTGTAGAAGAAGGTCCCCCGCGCGCGGCGGGCTTCCAGTTCGGCGGGAATGCGGGTCAAAGCGGTGCGGAAGGGGTCTCCGGATTCGAACAGGGACCAGACGGCCCGCCGCGCGCGGTGCAGCCGCTTGCCAGGGGATTCATCCGCTTGATTCAGGACAGCCCGATCCAGCAACTCACGCTTCCATATCCCGGGGCGCCATTTGCGGACATAGTCGACATCGTGCGTTGCACAGAAGGCCCACGACTGCTCTCCGAAGGTTCGTCGTTCCAGGGCCAACCCGGTCTTGATGAGTGCATCGGAGAAAATGTGCCGGATCCAGTCCACGATGGGAAGATGCCCCGCTTCGGCATGCGCCTGAAACGAAGCAGAGAATGGAAATCGTCCGTGTTCATCGCGAGTCCTCACAACGACCTCCTGCCAGCCGGACAGGAAATAGAACACGGTTGCCACCGGGTCGAAACCCCATTTCCCCGCCGCATTGAAACAGACGGGGATCCGTTCTTCACCTACCCTTGCGGTCCTGAACGGCGGGAAGCCGGCGCTCCGACCCGCAAACCAGGAAACGGTCTCGTCCCTGAGGACCACTCCGACCGCGGCGCGGCCGGCGGCCTCCTCGCTGCGACCATAGTAGAAATCAGAAGATGCCTCCGGATCGTCCACCCATTCAATATCGACCCGGAACGGCAGCAGCAGCATGCGGACGCCGTATTTCGCCTTGCAGCGAAACGTATCGGGAACGTCAAGCAGGATGCGCATGGGTTGCAAGGAGATCCGGGGAGTGTCAGATGATGAAGGGCCTGATATGCCGGATGGATTCGACGATAAGCAGGCTGCGTGGTATGTTGGGCTGGCCGAAGTATACGGTCCGTCCTCGAACGACCACTCATCGTATCCGATCCGGCCACCCGCAGTGCCATCACCCGATTCTGCCCAAGTGAACGGTCGCTTCAAACTTTTTTCCGATCCCGTACACGGGTTCATTTCCGTGCCGCGCGGTCTGATCCTCGAACTGGTCGGCAGTCCGGAAGTGCAGCGTCTTCGCCGCATCCGGCAGTTGGGTATCGGCCACATGGTCTTTCCTGGAGCCGAACATTCCCGGTTCGGTCACGCGCTGGGAGCCATGGCACTCATGCACAGTGCCCTGTCATCCCTGGCCGAAAAAGGAACGGAGATATCTGCGGAAGAACAGGAGGCAGCCCTGGCCGTGGCCCTGCTCCACGACGTCGGGCATGGTCCCTACTCCCACACGCTGGAGCATGAGCTGTTCTCCGACTTCCATCATGAACTCATGTCGAGGGCGCTGCTCGAGCGGCTGAACGGACGCATGGACGGCAGGCTGAGCCTGGCCATCGACATGTTCGACGATTCCTACGAACGGGGCTGGTTCCATCAACTCATTTCCAGTCAACTGGACATGGACCGTCTGGACTACCTCCGTCGCGACTCGTACTACACGGGCGTTGCCGAAGGCGCCATCGGGGTGGGTCGCATCATCAAGACCTTGCGTGTCCATCCGAACGATGGAAGCCCCGCGGACCGCATCGTTGTGGAAGCCAAGGGCACCTATGCCATCGAAAATTACCTGATTGCCCGTCGCCTGATGTACTGGCAGGTCTACCTGCACAAGACGGTCATTGCAGGCGATCAGGTATTGCGCTCCGTCATCCGGCGGGTGCGCCATTGGCTGCATGAGGGTCAGGACCAGTACGTGGCAGGAGGCAGTGAACCCTTCCTGTATTTCCTGGGCAAGGGCTTTTCGGGTGCGGACGTCCACTACGGGGCCGTCCAGGACGCGTTCGTAGGCCTTGACGATGCCGACATCCTTTTCTCGCTCAAGCGCTGGATGACCAGCGAGGACCCGATCCTTGCAGACCTCTCCCGTCGCTTCCTGGAGCGGGACTTTTTCCGCGTGGACTACCAGGTGGAAGGCGATGCGCTGCCGATGGACATGCTCACCGAAGCGGTTTCGGAGTTGCTGATATCGTCCGGACTGAGCACGCAGGCCACCATCGAACAGGATCTGTCATTCTATCTGCTCCGAGCCCAGTCCACTCATGAAGCCTACGACACCAGTGAAGACGTCATCGCCGTCCTCAACCGGGCCGGACGCATTGACGAACTCTCCGTCACGGAAGATGTGATGGTCATCGAACCGCTGGCCGAGCGACAGGTGCGCCCGTACGTCTGCTATCCGAAGGAAGCCGTGCCTCCCCGCGGCTGAGACCGGACGTATTGCCGATTCTCAACCGGGCTGGTTGTCTCGACCCCGCCACTGGAATCCCAGTTCGGCAGCAACCTCATCGGGGAGGCGTGGCAGGTCCGAGCGGGGGATGAAGAACGTGGACAGGTTGACCAGGTCCCGGAAGACCCGATTCTGCTCGGCACTCTTGCGAAGGTAATCGTGTCCTGAGGAGCCACCCGTACCGATCTTGGTCCCGATCATGCGGGATACCATCAGTGCATGACGGTAGCGCCACGTCGTGAAGCCCTCGTCAATGTCCACGAGTGCATGAAGCAGACGGAACGGCAAGTGCAGAATGGGTTCGTCCCGGTACAGATGGATCAGGAGGGCAGCCTGCAGCGCGTCGTGGGACAGACGCTGATCGCCCGACGCTACCAATGCATCGTAGACCTGTTGATCGAACAGCGCCGCGAAATGGTCTGTGGTGCCCTTCAGGTGCCGGAGTTGCTGTTCCTTCTCTGCCTCGTTCAGGACCGGATTGTCCTCGATGAGCGCCCGGTCGGAGGCCAGCATGGTATCCACGGCTTCCCGGTAGGCTTCCCAGAAATCAAAGGACCCGAAGCGGATGAACGGTGTCCGCTCCAGCCACGATTCGACCAGGGTGAACAGGTCCGGTGCTTCTTCCGTTGCCGTCACTTCCTTTGCGTCGCGATCGGACAAACGGGAGGTGTAGGGAGCCTTCGTGAATGCGTGTCGATCTTCAGGGCGCATGCCCAGCCGATTCTCAATCTGCCGCCACTGCACGCTCTGGAATCCTGATGCCGGAACGAGTGCATCACGGAAGTCCAGGAAATCCAGCGGCGTCATGGTCTCCAGGACATCAATCTGCTGGAGGAGCACCTGCTGGATGTTTCGAACGCGCTCGAGGTGCGCAACAGCCCGTCCGAGTGCCTTCTCCTGTACCCTGTCGGAATCCATGATCCGGATGGCACCTTCAATCTCCCAAAGAATCTGCTTGAACCACAGTTCGTAGGCCTGGTGCACGATGATGAACAGCATCTCATCATGGGCCACGGCCCCGGTCTTGCCGGACTCCAGCTCCTGTGCATTCAGGATGCGATCAAGCTGCAGATAGTCTCCGTAATAAAGCCCTTTGTCGGTCATGCGAGGTCTCCGTGCTGGGGCGCATTCTCTGCACCGTGCTGCTCCTCAAGTATGTAGATGTCGGCCAGGTTCCGGCCCACCTGTCCATAGTCCAGACCGTAGCCCACCACGAACAGGTTCCGGATTCGGAAACCCACATAGTCGAGGGGTACATCCACCTTCGTGGCTTCGAACTTGTGCAACAGGGTCACCGTCCTGATGGATGCAGGATTCTCCTTCTCCAGTCGCTCAATCAGGTATTCCATGGACAGGCCCGTATCCACGATGTCCTCAACCACGATGACGTGTCGCCCTTCCAGGTCCGCATCCACGGCTTTCAGTTCGGTCACGGTACCCGACGATATCTTCTGGGCGCCATAGGAGGACAGCTTCAGGAAGTCCACCTCACAATCGATCTTGGCAGCCCGCATGAGGTCGGCCAGGAAGATGAACGCGCCGTTCAGCACACCGATGAAAATCGGCTTCTTGTCGCCGTACTCCCCGGCAATCTGCCGACCCATCTCCGCAACCCGTTCCTGGATGGAACCCTTGGTCAGGTACTTGCGGAAGCGTTCCCCCCGGATGCTGATGGTCTGCTCGTCGTGGACGAGGAATGTGGCTTCGATGGGACCTTCCATGCGTTCAGGGGAGTGATTGAGCTTGTTCGGAAGGCGGAAAATAGGCACAAAAAGGCCCGCTTGCGTCTGAAGGTTCCTGCGGACTCCTGCTTTCGTCCGGGCCGATGGAATCAGCCTTCAGTCCGGATCTTCTTCCTCCGGTACCCACCGCATTCGCACGGCCGACATCGCTGCGGATTCGAGGCGTGCCCGGGCATCAATTTCGTGGCCAACGACCCACAGAATGCCTGAGTGATCAGCCAACACGGGAATGCCAGCACGTCTGGAAGGAGCAACCTTCCGATCGGTCAGGAACGATTTCACCTTTTTACGACCATCCAGGCCGGGTGGCCGGAATCTCTCTCCCGCCTGCCATGCCCGAACATGCAAACCCTCTCCGAGGACAGAAGCATCCAGGACGACCTCAGTGGCTCCTCGGGTCGGTTGGTCAGCGGTGGGGTTCCGAATCGTTTCAACGATCAGGTGCCCATGGCCGAATGCAATCGATTCGGTCGTCCCCTCCGGTGGCAACGAGAACGACACGGACTCGTGGTCTTGTGCCTGCGTGACGCGGAACCCGTCCCGCTCCTTCCAAACGGTATAGGGCGCATGATCCACGCGGCGACCGGTTTGCAGCGACTGCAATGAGAGCACCTCTGCAGCCATCGTCCGTCGACGTGGCACGGTCGGAGCATGCAGGGTCAGCCACTCCAGGACACACCACTCCCTCATCCAGGAAGGAAGCACGTCCAGATCCTCGAACCGGAGCCTGGAATCATCTCCCAGTGTCTGAATCAGGTATTGGCGAAGCATGCGCATCTGGCTGGAAAGGTGCAGTCCGGCCTCCCGAAAAGCCGCCAGATCCCCGGCCTCCATGGAAGCAAGCTCCGAGCGGAGGACATTGCGCGCATACGCGTCGCTCTGGTTGGACGAATCATCCATCCAGTGCAGGCCTGCCTGGGTCGCATATCCACGAATCCCTTCACCCGTCATTCCGAGCAAGGGACGGACCAGATCAACCGGTGAATCCCGGAACAGGGGTCGGGATGGGACCATGCCCACCAGCCCTGCGGGGCCGGTTCCGCGTTCCAGATTCAGAAGCAGCGTTTCAAGCTGATCATCGGCGTGATGAGCCACGGCAACCGTGGCGGCCTCGACGGTTGAAGCCACGTCCGCGAAGAATCCGTAGCGCACATCACGAGCCCAGGCTTGCAAACCGGAGCCCGGACGGTTCAGGTTGGACGGTCCAAGCGCGTGGCACGTCACATCATGGCGAAGGCACCACGCCCGCACATATTCCTCCTCCGACGTGGATTCCGGACGCAGACCGTAGTTGACGTGGGCCACTTCGATGTCGAACCCTGCACCCATCAACAGGTGACCCAACACCATGGAATCACGCCCGCCGCTGATTCCCACAATCACGGTTCCGTGGGAGGGTTCGATCCCTGCAGCCAGGCATCCTTCCCTGAAGGCCTCCGGTACAGATTCAGGCCTCATTTCTTGTCGAACCGCTCACGCAATTCATTGCCGGACATGCGGATCATGGTTGGACGTCCGTCCGGACTGACATAGGGCGAATCGCACTGAAAGAGCTGATCGATAAGTGAGCGCATTTCGCGCGGAGACAGGGCAATTCCCGCTCTGACGGCTCCGCGCCGCGCCATGCTGCGGGCCAGGTTCTCACGACCTTCCAAGCCTTCGACGCGCTCGAACGCCCGGTACTGATCGACGATCTCGTCCAGAACGCTGCGTTCATCGCCCGTGGAGATGTCCGCGGGGACACCCCGCACGATCACGCTGTTACCTCCGAAGGGTTCGATATCGAATCCCAACTTGGCCAGGTCGGGAAGGAGATCTTCCAGCAGGGCAAACTCGGACGCTGAGAACTCGATGGTCCGGGGAAACAGCAGCTGCTGCGATAATCCGAATCCATCTTTCAGGCAGGCTTTTGCCTGCTCATAGAGGATACGCTCGTGAGCCATCTGCTGATCGATGATGACCAGACCGCTGAGGATTTGTGTCAGGATATAGGTGTCGTGCAGCTGCCACAGAAGGCCCTCTTCTCCCAGACCGCCGCCGGCACTCGTCGAAGTGGGTGCCGCCGATCCGGCCTGGACCGTCTGCGTTCGTTGCGCTCCATCCTCCCTGACTCCCTGGTACAGGGATCGACTGGCATCCGCCACCCGATCAGAATCAGAAGACCGGGAGGGCGCGCCTCCGAGTCCGCCAAACAGGGCGTCCAGCGCAGGGTGACCACCACGCGGGCCTCCTCCCGGAACACCCCGACCCGGATGCTCATCCTGTGCGGAATGTCCTCCCAGATCCAGGCTCAAACCGCCCAGGGGTTTGGCACGGGAAAAGTCCGGACTGCCCAGCGTGGTTCCAAGGGCCCGACCCACGACGGCCCGGAGCATGCCGTAAACCCCCCGTTCGTCGTCGAACTTGACCTCTGATTTGGTCGGGTGCACGTTCACATCCACGTGGCGCGGATCGATGTCGAGAAACAGGGCGAAAAACGGATACGATCCTTCCGGGAGCAGATACTCGTAGGCGGCATGGACGGCGTGTTCCAGATACCGGTGCTTCACCCAGCGGCCATTCACGAACAGGAACTGCAGTCCTCGGCTCCTGCGGGCGCTGTCCGGATGGCCCAGAAAACCCTGGACAGCCAGATAACTTGTGGATTCGGCAACCCGGATCAGTGAATCGGCTTCCCCGATGGGGAGGAGCGCCGCCAGGCGGGCAGCCGTTGCGTCCATCGGATCGCCCGATTCCGCTTGCGCCGTCAGCAGCATGTTGCCGTCATGCTCCAAGGAAAATGCCACCTCCGGGTGGGCCATGGCCAGAACCTGCACCGCATCGAGGATGTGCTTGAGTTCGGTCTGGGGCCGCTTCAGGAAATTGCGGCGCGCCGGCACGTTGAAATACAGGTTGCGGACGGAAATGGTCGTGCCTTTGAGCGGGGGCGCCGGGCGGGCATCGACCTCTTCCCCACCTTCGAATTTGAGCAGGATGGCGGGGGTTTCCGCGTCCGTGCCGGTCCTCATCTCGAAGTGGGAAACGGAAGCAATGGATGCCAGTGCTTCCCCGCGGAATCCCAACGTCGCGATGGATTCGAGGTCCTCGACCGTCCGGATCTTGCTGGTTGCGTGGCGCTTGACGGCCATGCGGGCATCATTCTCCGTCATCCCGGAGCCATCATCCGAAATCTGGATGAGCGTACTCCCGGCATCCTGCAGAACAACGTCAATGCGGGTGGCACGGGCATCGAGCGCGTTCTCCATCAATTCCTTCACGGCAGACGCCGGACGCTGCACGACCTCGCCTGCGGCAATCTTGTTGGCCAGCGCGATGGGCATGATCCGGATGCGATCTGCCACGGAACCGTCCTCCATCTGTACTGCCTTCTGTGTCTCTTCAACCGGAGCGTTCACGCGCCTCTCAACCCAATTGCTGGTAAACATAAATGGCCATGGCACACAACAGGATGAAATAGACGATTCCCATGGGACTGCGCCGGCGGCGGTTGTACGCCTGGATGCGCATCCGCTTCTTCAGCTTCTCGTCCTTCTTGGGGTTGTAGTACCGCGGCTCGTAATCAAAGCGCTTGTTGCGCACCCGCCGCCCGGGTATGAAAATTCCCATTGTCCTGTCCATACGTCCTGGTTGCGGGGTATACAGACCATGCCTCGGGCACGTTCCTCCACGACTTATCCACGAAACGCTTTCAGGAAGGCAGGATGCCGGAAACGTGGACCAGATAGATCCAGTAGAGCGGTGCCGAAAAGATGAGGGAGTCAAAACGATCGAGCGCGCCTCCGTGACCCGGCAGGAAGTTGCCCGAATCCTTGACGCCCGCACTGCGCTTCAGGGAGCTTTCCAGAAGATCCCCCAACTGTCCCCAGAAGCCTCCGATAAGGGCCAGGATCATCACATCCTGCCACCCAAGGAACGGCAACAGGAACAGTTTGAACAGCAAAGCCACGAGGATGGCCATGGCCAATCCACCCAGCGTCCCCTCCCACGTCTTGTTCGGGGAGATGGTCGGTGCAAACGGGGTCTTGCCGATCGACTTGCCTGTGTAGTAAGCGCCCGTATCCGTGGCCCAGATCAACACGAACAACATGAGGGTCAGGTAGAATCCCTGCACAGACCCCAGCCAATCGGCCGCTGCCCAACGGAGATCCACCAGAAGACTGAGCAACAGCGGCGGGTAGATGATGGATGCCAGCTGCCCTCCCATCCGACCCACGGCGTCAGACACGTCGGCGCGCAGCGACCAGGCCAAAAGGAGGCAGATCAGTGCGAGAGTCATGATCCAGCCGTCCGGATGGACGAATCGAAGGAATACGGCGGCTCCCGCCAACAGACCTGGCCAGAACGGTACGTTCGGGCCCGTTGCCCGGACGAGCTTCAGCATTTCGTACTGCCCTGCTATGCCGACTATAGCCACGAAAACGAGGAAATACACGCCTCCCAGCCAGATGGCTCCAAGCACCAGAGGAATGCCTGCAAGGGCCGTAACGATGCGTGCCAGACCCTGCTTCATGCGTCCGGTCGATTGTCCGGGTCTTCTCCGGGTCCAGGAGCGTTCTCGGGATCGGCCGCCAGCGCAGCTGCCGTCAGTTCATCGTCCGTCGGAGGCTCAGCTGCCAGAATGGCGCGCGCTTCTGCTTCCTGATGTTGCGGAACGAGCACGTGAATGGGCGACATCGATCCGTGCGTAACAGGGAAGGAACGATCCTTCTTGCGCATGATGACGGCTTCCACCCCGGCATCGTCCAATCGATCCCGTACCAGATCGGCCTCGTAGTCGATACCGGTCTGCCAGACCCCGATCCAACCGTCAATTTCTACTCGCTTCATGTCATGCCTCGGGTGATGGGGAACGTACTCCTTCCTGAACGGCCTCTTCAGCACGTGGTTCGGTGGAAGGGGCGGATTCCGGATCGGACAACGTTGGCTCCATCCCCGGCCGTTTCATCAGGGCATGAATGGAACCGGACAAAACGAGGGCGGCCAGCACGATGGCCCACCACGGGAACGTGAAGTCATCCATTTCGGCCATCGCCTCGCTCCCGGCAGCCATCTTGCCAAGCACGGCGGCAAACGCGTTGTTCATCAGGTGCACGAGGATGGCTGGCCACAGGCTGCGCGTCTGCCAGGTCAGCCACGCCATGAAAATGCCCAACAGGGACAGCGGGATGGCCTGGGTCAAGCGAAGGTGATAGAATCCGAAGATGACGCCTGAGAAGAGGATGCCTCCCCACACACCCAGACTGCGCTCGGCCTGTCGCTGGATGTATCCGCGAAACAGGATTTCCTCGCAGATGGCTGGCGTAAGGGCCAGCATGGAGATGGCGAAGACCAGGCTGAAGTCCTGCGTCAGCACTTGTTCGATGAGCGCCATCTGCCCGTCTTCCAGCGTGCGGACCCATTCAGGCCACGGGAGACTGTCAAACAGGCCGGCGGAGAACTGCACCAGGGGAATGAGTCCCAGAAGGCCGATGCCTGACCACAGCAGGTGGTACCCGGATGTGGGTTGCAGGCGCAGGAAAGCGCGCACGGTGGTCGAGTGCATCCGGGTGAAGAATAGACCCGGAAGCAGCAGACCGAAAACCTGGCCGATGGTATTGGCCCAGATGACCTTGTCGGCGTTCTCGGCGAGGAACGAGGCCAAACCCTCCGGGCTCATGAGTTCGGCCAGCGGCGTGCCCCCCTGCAGGGTGACCATGATCAGGACAACGGTACTGATGCCCTGAAAAAGCAGGAACGCCACGATCAGTCCGATGAAGGCGGACAGAAGCGGCGGAAAGGCGGCACGCTCAAGCGGGCCGTCTGCTCGAAAGGTTCGGGACGAAAGGTGCGTCACGGTAGCCGGATGGACGATCGGAAAAGGGTTCTGGACACCGAGGTGGACGCACAGGTCCGAGAAGACTCGGTCGGGATCGTCAAACTACGCAAGCAAGGCCGGAAAAGTGGCGTCAGGCAGGCTCGTAGAGATCGCGCCGCAACCGGTTGATGATGGTCCTCAGTCGCGTGTACACGTACTTGTGGTTCTCGAACTGCATGACCTTGGCAATCTGCTGGGCTCGCATGCCATGCTCGAATCGCAGCAGGATGAGCAGTTGGTCCTCGGGGTCGAGTTCCTGGATGGCGTCGTTGAGCAGGGTGACGCGATCCGTTTCCCCGATCTCCGTCTGGTCGGGAGCCGGAATGGAGGTGGCCGGTGCCAGGCCCATTTCGGTCAGGTCGTCCAGTGAAAGTGCCGGTCGGTTGGCTCGCAATGCAGCCAGGAGGTGCCAGCGTTTGTTGACCGAGAGCATCTCGTCAATCCGACCGATGGCCGCAATGACTTCTTCCAGCGAGCAGGCCATGTCGTGGCCTCCGGAAATGAGATCCGGTATCTCGGACTGCGGGATATGCTCCTGATAGTAGTAGCGGAAAACGAGCTTTTCCTTGTCGTCCAGTTTGGAAATGACGGAGTTGGGAACGGACACCATCCGGTTCTTGCGGAAACGGTCCCGGCAGGCGTTGGCTACCACGACCGAAAGCCATGGTGTGAGTTCGCTGTTGATCCGGAAGCGGCGCAGCGCCTGGTAGTCATTGTGCTGCAGACGTTCACAGATGGCCGTGTACGTTTCCATGACCTCGTCGGGGTCGGAAAGGAAGCGGCGGATCATCCGCAGGATGACAGGGGTGTATTGGTCCAGCAAGGAAGAGTATCCCTGGACGGGATTCGCTTTGAACTGCTGGATGAGCGCGGTATCAGTCATTCCATTCTGGGGCAGGGAGATCACGAAAGCCGAGACGACTTCCTGACCGGACTCGAATTATGTTTTGCACAAACTTTGATTGTCCCGCTGATCCGGTAAGGAACCACCGGGGCATTCAGTGCTATATTCCGTCCTCACGCGCTTGTAGCTCAGTTGGATAGAGCGTTGGTTTCCGGTACCAAAGGCCGGGGGTTCGAATCCTCCCAAGCGCGCACTCAGCCATTCGGCTTCTGGCCGGAAAGCGACATCAAGCCTGCCATCCCCGGATGGTGGGCTTTTTTGTTGCTGCGGCACGCGCAGGCAGATGAGGATGCCCGAGGGGCAGGCATCCTGCAGGAGCCAGGGAAAATTCCTTTTCCGGTCTTCGACGGAATCCGCTCGGAAGGCGATGTACAAGCGGGCTGGCCAGAGGGAAGGCATGCCCGCTCGTGAGGGGGACGGTCGCACGGTAAGGGCCGCACGACCGAAGGGGTTTTACCGCTTCCGAGGGAGAGGGGCGGAATCAGTCAATGAACTGCCTGAGGCATATCCAGAATGATGCCAAAGTCAGTACGACCTGCCCTGAGGGCATCTGAAGGCCGATAATTGTTCATCCGGGAAAGGGATGTCTCAAATCAGGACGGAAATGCGAGTCCACCCGGTGCACAGGATCAAAACGAGACACCTTCTCCCCGGGCTATTCGCAGGCCTGACCTGTGGATGAACTCCACCCGATTGCCAGGGCCTGAAAATGCGCGGGGCGCGGCACCCCACGGGTGCCGCGCCCCGAAAGCGCGATTCAAAATGGTGATCCGGATCAGGCCGCGACCGGAAGATCCTCCAGTTCGCCTTCGGATGCCGCCACAACGGTAGCTACTGTCGCATCGCCCGTAACATTGGTAACCGTGCGGCACATGTCGAGGATGCGGTCCACACCCAGGATGAGGGCGATACCCGCGGACGGAACGCCGACCGACTCGAGGATGATGACGAGCATGATGATGCCGGCACCCGGCACGGCGGCCGTCCCGATGGAGGCCAACACGGCCGTGAATACGATGGTGAGCTGCGCCGACAGATCCAGATCCATGCCGATGGTCTGGGCAATGAACACGGCCGCAACAGCCTGATACAGACCCGTGCCATCCATGTTGATCGTAGCCCCCAGCGGCAAGACGAACGAGGACACTTCCTCGCTGACACCCAACTCCTTCTCCACCCTTTCCATGGTCACCGGAAGCGTGGCGCCGGAGGACGATGTCGAGAACGCCACGAGCTGCACCGGAGTCAGGGCCCGGACAAAGTCCTTGATGGAACGCGGCGTCAGCAGCAGCATCATCGAGCCGTAGGTGAGCACCGTATGCAGGATCAGACCGAGGAGTACGACGATGCAGTAGAAGCCCAGCGCACCAAGAAGTTCGAGGATCTGCGCCAGGTCATCGCCCGCGATGCTCGTTATGGTATCCGCCATAAGGGCGAACACCCCGATGGGCGCCGACAGCATGATGATCTCCACCATCTTGATGATGACATCATTCAGGCTGTCAAAGAAATCCAGCAGCGGCCTGGCCTTGTCCTTGGGGATCATCAGCAGCGCGATACCCGCAAAGATGGCAAAGAACACGATCTGCAGCATGTTGCGGTTGTTCGATGCCGCGAAGAAAACATTGCCGGGGACCATGTCCACGAGCGGATCAAGCGGCCCTCGCTCGGCCGCTCGGGCCGCGTTTTCCATCCCGGATTCGGCCTGTTCGGCAAAGGTCGCCTCCAGCTTTTCCCGCATGTCCTGCGGGACGCTGGCGCCCGGCTTCATGATGTTGACAAGCGCGAGACCGATGATGAGCGCGATGACCGTGGTACCGATGTAGATGGCAATCGTCTTGCCACCGATCCGGGACAACTTTTTCATGTCCGAGAGCGAGGCCACCCCGGTGATCAGGGAAGCCAGCACCAGCGGCACGGCAATCAGGAGCAGGAGCCGCAGGAAGATCTGCCCCCACGGTGCAATCCAGGCCGATGTGAAAGCGCTCCAACCCTGCGCAGCCGCCACGATGCCGAAGACGAGGCCCAGGACCAGGCCCAGGATGATCTGCCAGTGGAGTTTCTTGTACCAGGGTAGTGCCATGTTGAGTCGATCTGTGCTGTGATGGGGATGCCGTCAGGGCTGCCCTAAGAACGCCTCGCGACCCCGCCATGTCAAGAGATGAAAGCGCTCCTGAAGCAGGATCAGCGCGTCAGCGTCCATTGGATGCCCACGACAGGTACGGCGGCCCCGCTCGGGTCCCATGCCAGGCCCATCTGCGTGTCCAGTCGCTCCGCCAGACGATCGTTGAAGAGCTTTGCGCTCACGGCCGCATCAATTCCTGCCAGCAGGTGGTTGAAGACCAGCAGGGTTGAAATCCGGCTGGCTTTCCTCAGGAGATCCTGTGCGTCCGCGTGATCCCGGGCGTAGGAGTAGAACGTTTCCGAGACATTGGGCTTCGAACCATTCGGACCGGTCAGTTCGGGGTCGATGCCCGGCAGGTACCCGTCGTCTTCAGCCCGCCAAGCCGGGTAGTCATCCCAACCGGGGGCAAACTGGAAGTACTTTCCGATGAGTTCGTAGTACTGCTGGTCCCCGAAGTCGGGGAGTTGGTGCGAGAACGCTGCGCCGGTCTCAGGATGGAATGCCTGACGTTCGATGGCCTGGATCTGATCGAACATTTGCAGTACGCGGTCCCGATCCGCTGCCGACCACGCATCGGGACGGGTCAGGTCAATGCCTTGCACGATGTCAACGGGTGGCGCGGAAATACCGGCTGCATACTCATCGTTCAGGTACTCGCGGTAGTCGTTCAACCATCCGGCGTACCGCGCAGGATTCCAGCGATCATGGGCAAACGCCCGGAATGCGTCCTCTTCATTGAGGCCGTTCCGCCGGGTGACCACATACGAAGTGATGATGGCTGCTTCGATTCCTGCCGCCACGATGGCCTTGACGCGCTGCCCGTTCAGCCACTGTCCGGCGCCCGGAAGCACGGCCGAGGCACCGAATGCCAGCGCAACATTGCGTTCCTCCTTGGCAGCGATGCGCTCAGAACCTGAAACGGAGCCGTTGGACAGGATCATCGAACGCAAGGCCGCCCGCGTCGGACCGGGATCCGCTGTGCGATGCTGGCCCACGGCAGGCACGGCGAGCACCATCAGGCAGATGCCCAGAAAAAACGAGGTCTTGATCGATGACGTGCTCATCGGGCCTACGAGTTGATCAGCGGTTCTACCGAACCATGGAAAAAGTCGTAGTCCCGTGCTCCGAGCAGATACCGGCGTACGGTCCCTTCCCGGTCGATGACAAACGAAGCCGGCCGGATGACGAATGCACCGGTGAACGGTTGGGGCAGATCCGTTCCGAAGGGAAGGACGCGACTGTGTGTGTCAAGGGCCAACTGGTTTTCGAATGCCCGCAGGAGCGCCGGATCCTCGTCCGAAATCGAGATGATGGCCAGGTCGTCGGGGTACTGATTCTGGAGTCGGTTCAGATCGGGTATTTCGTCCAGGCACGGAGCGCACCAGGTGGCCCAGAAGTTCAGGATGACCACTTTGCCTTCATAGTTGGACAGCCGGTCCTCTTCCCCCGTTTCGACATTTGCAAAAGAGAGGTCGGGAGCCTCAACCGCAATCTGGACATCCTGATAGCTGCCGGCGGTGGCTACCTGCTGTCGCTGCTGGCCAATGTCGACAATCTCCTGCGACTGCCGACCTACAACGATGAGGGCGATGGCTGACACGATCAACAAGACGGACAGCACCGTTCCTGCCCATTCCATGAAGTCCCTGGGGGCACCGGCCTCCCTGCCCGAAAAGAGCATGCGCAGGAAAACCAGTCCCACGACAATCATGACAATGCCCATGACGACGACAAGCGTGGAATTCATCTCGAACAGTTGGGTTGGATCATGTGACAGGTTGGGGTTCGGGCAGCGATACTCCGGACATCAGAACTGGTCGAATCCGAACAGCAATCCGACGTGCCACTGCCATTCTTTCCCGTAGCGGACCGATTGCTGCCCATCTGGCGTGACGAAGCCTTCATCCAGTTGGAAGTCGAAAGCGTCCATGCCGTACGTGCCGCTCACGAAAAGGGCCGTGGGCAGGATGTAGAACGACCCAAGTCCGATCCGGATCTCTGCTCCAATGTCTTTTCGGACATCTCCGAATCCGGGCCACGGGCCGGACCATGCCATGGCCGCATCGGCATAGACTCGGCCATAGATCTTGTCGAGGTACAGGAAACCGGCCTGCCGGTCTATACGCGGCAGCAACGGGAAGAGATAGGATACGCCGGTCCACCACGTCTCATTGCCACCGAGGGCATAGAACGGATAGCCACGGGCCCCGGTCATACCGCCCACGAAGTCGTTGTAGAAATCATCCACTTCCCCACCGAGGATGGTGCTGGCACGCATCCGGAATCCGATGCCATGGGCGCCCGGATTGTCCACCCCCGGAAGGCGGAAGCCTCCTCTGGCCGAGAACGTGAACCGGTTGACCCGATCGCTTTCGTACACGGGCTGCAAAATGCCGTCCGAGATGTCAAATGACTCCAGGAGGCGCCCGTTTTCCGAGTCGAACTCGAATTCAGCCCGGACGCCGTCCGGGATGACATCGCTGTTGATGTGCGGATGGAAACCCTCGTAGGTCAGCCGCGCCGTCCATGCGCGCCCGATGAAATAGCGAGACGAACTTGAGGGTACGGTCTGGTCCAGTTCTTTCGAAAAGAAACTGTTGGTCTTGACCCGGTATGGACTGTACCGGTAGCCGACCTCACCAAGCATCACCCGGCTTATCTTGCTGCGTGCCAACAGGTTGACTTCCCAGAGATTGTAGGTCAGATCTCCATAGGTGGTTTCTGGATAGCACGCCGTACACGGGAATTCCTCGATGTCGAGGCCATTCTCGACCTGCCTGCGAATGTTGAAGACCTGCGCCGAAAGATGCGGATTCCAGCGTCCCGTTATGAACGGTAGGCCCCGCGAATAGTCGATCTGAAGGAATCCGTCACGCTCCAGATCCAGAAGGTTCGATGGCGACAGGAAGTCGCCCGGCGACGAGGCATCCGTCGAGCCCGGACCAACAAGAAGGCCTCCGAAGAAACTCATGCCACCCAGGATCTCCCGGGTGGACGCGTACATCCCCAGCTTCGTGTTGCGCCAGATGGTCTCTCCCCTGCCCCGGTCGGGCAGCCGTTCATCCGTTCTGGAGCGCTCGCGGGAGACGTACTGATCCAGCCGGATGACCGGCAGGAAACTGATGGACGTGAATACCGGACTGTATCCGCTGGCTTCCTCCTCCAGTTCGGCAGCGTCAAACGCCCGGACATCCCGATCCACATCCGAGTCCGGAGCCATGGCCGTCCCGGGTGCGCGGTCATAGCTGGCAAGAAAGTCCGGAGCCGTGTAGCGTGAAGCCTGCACCGCGCGGTCTGCCGCGTCCACTTGCACGATCCGGTATCCAGTGGCCGTAAAGTCCGAAAAGAGGATCCCGCCCGCCGGTGTGGTTTCCGGCATGAAGGCGCCGCCCACAACGTCCGTCAGTGCCTCGGATGTTCCATCCGGTTGCATGCGGTACAGATTGAATATACCCGAGCGATCCGATGCGTAAATCATGCTGCCATCGGCTCCGATCTCGGGATTCCTCTCGTCTTCAGGACCGTCAAGGATGACTTCCACCAGGCCATCCTCAACGCGCACCCGGCGTATGTCCCGGCCGTGCTCCCGCTGCCAGCCGTAATAGATCCACTCGCCATCCGGGCTGAATGCCGGGTCGGTAACCTGACTGCCGTCAGCATGCGCCGTCAGGAAGCGCAGATTGTCGGGAGAAATCCTGTCATCTGCCCCGGCAGGCATCGCCGCAACGGCCAGGTTGGTCGATCCGTCATGCTGAATGATCATGGCCAGCGAAGAGCCATCCGGACTGACCGTCGGATAGGAGGCCCGGAGGCCTTCCGAAAGACGCTCCTTCTGGCCCGTTGCGACCTCGATTCGGTGCACGTCCATGAGCAGGAAGCCCTCAGCCGTGTCATGCGTCCGGGCATAGAGCAGATGTTTTCCGTCCGGCGTCCAACTGACGGGACCACTCACGGAAGGAACGAGTCGGTGACCCAGGGAGCAGGTATATCCTGCGTTTGCGGCCAGTTCTTCCGCATCCAGAAGCAGGTGTGCGCGGGCCTCAGCCCCGGCCGACACGTTCTGCACCCAGATACCGCTTCGCGAGAAGTCTTCTCCCCTGTTGGAGACGTACGCCACCCGGGATCCGTCCGGAGAAACGACGGGCCAATAGTTGTGGAATCCGCCTTCTTCGAGAATGGAAAGACCCGGCGTTCCCGAGGGCTGGTTTGCTTCGTAGTGGGTCTGCAGCGCACGCATCCAGTCCTCGTAGAGGACATCGCCACGAATACCGAAGGCATCCGCTGCTGCCTGCTTCATGTTCCAGTTGGTCCAATTCCCCAGTTCGGCGCTGAGCTGCCTGAGGGCGTCCTCCCCGAACCGATCGGCCAGATACCGCGAGAAGGCAAAGCCGTGGTTGTAGACTGATTCCCGCTCCAGACTGTTGTGGGAATAGAATCCACCCATTTCCGACAGGGTGAGTTCTTCACCGGCAAGTACCTGCGTCCGAAGCAGCATATCCCGGTGGCTGTCCCAGCGATCGTAGTCGAAATCCGCACGCTGGAACTGGGCTGTGCCCTCGGCCAACCAGGCCGGATTGTTCAGGATCGGGACGGGATAGGACGCGATGATGTTGGGAAAGCCGTAGAGGACGTCGGGGCGTCGCGCGGACTCGTAGTCCAGGTACTGCAGGTACATGAACGGCAGACGCCGGGAGGCCTTCATGGTCTTCTGCACCTGGACCATGTGCAGGAACTCGTGCGTGATGACGTTGCGAAGCCAGTTGTGATTGCCCCGGAAAGGCGTCTGCAGCGCCGGAGCCCAGATTTCGATGACATTGTCAAAGAAGTACGCGGCCCCGTTCGAATAATCCTCGTAGTCCTTCAGGACGAAACTGACCTTGGTATCCGGCTGCCACTCGTACAGGTCCGTGATGGGTCCGTAAATATCCTCGGCTATGCGGGCCACGACACGCGCCGTTCGACTGCCCTTGCCCGTTTCTTCTCCGTGGAAATGGACAAGAAAGTGCTCCGTTTCAATCGTGTACCAATCCAGTTCGGTCCGGATGTAATCGATGTAGGCCAGCGGCTCCTGCGCTCGAGCATCCTCAACGCCGTGCAGGCCCCAGGCGCCCAGCGCGATCAACAAGAGTGATATGCGTTTCAGGAGATGCCTCATCGTACGATGGCGATGCGAATGAGATGGGTGGCCGTCCGTCCACTGACCGTGGAGGCCGCACGGACACGCGCCAGGTAAACACCACTTCCCGCTTCGGTGGTCCAGATGACTTCGGCAGGGAGGCCCCCGCCTGGTGCGTTTGTCTCGATTCGATCGATCAACAGCCCGTTCATATCCACGATGTCGATACGGATGTCGGAAGGCTCGGTGGTCGCAAACCGGATACGCGTCTGACCTTCCGTGACGGGGTTTGGCCAGTTGTAGGTTTCTTCCAGGCGAATCAGGTCGTCGGGCACCGGATCCGTACCAGCGGAAGGAGGTGGCGTCAAGACATCCTGATCCGCAGCAGAAGAAGCCCCGTTCGTCTGAACGGCCCAGGAACGTATCGTGCCCGCACCGCTGATGGCAACCAGCGCACCACCCGTGAGCACGGGTGTGGTCGCAGACGGATGGCCGAGGGCCAGCGGAAATCCGTCCATGCGGGTTGCCGAGCCCGACGCGAACATCCAACCGTCGATGCTGCCGTCTGTGGTGGCGACGAAAAGCACGACAGCGTCATTCGTTGCACGGGACACGACGGGACTGGACAAGGCGGCACCGGTCAAGGACACGGGAAAACCGCTCATGACGGCACCGCTACGGTGGGCGGCATACAGGAAAGCACCGCATGTGTACAACAAATCGGATGCTCCATCGTCGTCCAGGTCATGCCAAACCGGACTCGTCGGCTCGCACGATGAGGTCACGGGAAATTCGACCCCTTCTCCCCGATTGTTGACCGTTCGCACGGCATCCGGATGGTCCCGGGCCGTCCAGGCAAGGGTCCAGTCTGCTGCCGTTCCTGTCATGGAGGCCGACGAAATCTCCCCCAACGGGTCGGCCAGCACCACACTGCCATTTCCATCGATCACTCCCGAGGGTGTCAGGAGAAAAAGTGTTCCTCCGTCCCGGTCAGGGGCCACGATCCTGAGAATGACGTCGTTCACGACCGTCGACGTTGATGTCGCGGGACCATTATCCGGCACCGTCACCGCAAGCAGGGCCGATTGCCCATTCTGGCGCACACCGGCATGCAATCGGACACCTTCCGGGTACCGCGTCCAGGTCATGGTGGGGGTGGTGAACCGGTCGACCGGATCGTCGAACCGCACCAGAAGCGATCCCACTCCCTGCGACGGGTTCGTACGGCGGGCCACATGCGAATTGAAGTCGTACAGGGCGCCATCGACTACAGCCGGCCAGATGTGACCCGTTGCTGCAAACAATTGTCCACCATTCGCCGCATCCCAGAACCACATTGCGTTGTCGGATCCATCTTCTGCTTCAGGAGGAACTCGCCATGACCAGAATCCCTGTGGATCATCCTCCACGAACAGCCATCCCTGCTCGGGAGAAGCCTCACCCCAGGCATGCTGTGGCCAGTCTCCGAGCACAGGTACGGGCGCGTTGGATGGCGCGGCAATCCGGAACGTCATCTCGACGCCCTGCGCAGAAAAATCCCTCAGGGCCACTCCGGTGGGGGCGCCGGCGTTGGACAGGCTGGCAGGCACCGTATCGGAATCGAAGCGGTTCTCATACAACTGGATGTCCCGTCCGGTACTGGTCCGAACCGTAACAGGATTGCCTTCAAACCAGAAGTCGAAGGGCGTTCCAAGATCGAATCGGGGACCGAAAAGACCGGTAGACGACGTAAAGCCGATATCCTGTGCGCCGTCAGCCTCCTCAAGATCAATGGATCGCGCGTTCCGATCGGCATTGACCGCATTGGATTCAATGCTGTCGGCCAGGCGGTTCTCGTCCACATGCCAGATCAGGATACCGCCAAGCAAGGGATTGTCATTCTCATCCAGACCGCCAGGAAGGGCAAAGTCAAAGTCGTCTGCCTCAAGGACCACACCGCCGGGAAAACCGGCCACGGTCTGATCGTTGAATTCCGGATCCCCGTTCTGGAACGTGACATCCTGAATCCCGTCATGCGTCCACACCCGAAGGCGCAATCCGTCCCCATCGGGGTCTCGATGGCGATTCTCCACAAGGAAATACTCGGCATCGGAAATGGGGACGCGGGCCGATTCATTGGCCGCTTCCAGCCCCGAAGCCTTCAAGCGAACGAGGCCATCCGTAGCGGCTCCGACAGGATCCGCCCACCCCAGGAACTGCTTGGTCCAGGCCGAGGGCTCGGGAGGAAAAAGACCACTGTAGGCAAAGATGCCAAGGGCATCCATTACACCGAACGGACCGATGGCGGAATCGCCCGTCTCGGTGTTGAACAGATCCGGTACGCCCAGATAGTTGAAGAAACTGGCCGCCAGCAGCCCGTTGGTGGACAACTCGATCAGGAAGGGCTCACTCGTGAGCGCATCGACACCCAACCGGCTTTCCGTCCGGGGGATGACCATGCTGTTGGTGACCGGATGTCCGTCCACGGATACCCCCGCAACCCCCAGACGACCCAGCGCATCGGCGTCGAAGAAAATCGAAGGAAGGTCTTCGGGGGTCTTGTCGAGCGTGGTCCCGACAAGCTCAATATCCCGGCCAACGCCGGCATGGAAGATGATGAACGACGTCGTTTCAGGATCCAGCCCAGCCGGAAGGGTCATGCCGGATTGATCTGCCAGTGTCCATGCTTCCTCGATCAAGGCAGACAGTTTGGCAAGCTCCGCATCCGACCCGGCATCCAGTCCCGTGGGACTGTAATTCCCCATCGGTCTGGAAACGCGGACAATCTCCGGCAGCAGATGTGTGGTGACCTGCGTGCGGCCATCCGACACGCGCCCGACGTAATTCTCCAGGAAAGTCAGGTGCGCCCTGAAATAGTCCCCGTTGTGGGGCAGAGGGTCGATGGTTGGAGCGTCCACGCCCTCGAAAAGCGGTCCGGCAAAGGTGCCGTTGCCCGTTGTGAATCGGGTGGTGTCCGGCTGGAATTCGACCATCAGGGCAACCACATCCACACGCGCCGGTGCTTGCGCCGCTGCAATACCGGTTTGCAGGGCAGCCATCACCAGAAAAGCCGCAAAAACGAACCGGACCACGGCAAAGCGGGGTCCGGTCGTTGAGTGTGAAGTCATGTGCAGAGTGGTTCAGCCACGAAAGCGCTGCTCTGAATTTCCCGCCGAGCGCCGTGGGCGGGATCCATCGGGTCTACTTGCCGAAGTCCACGAGCATGGAGAAGCGCATGGTGTTGGCCAACGGCGAGTCCTGCTCGGCATAGATGTAGGAGAAATCCACACCGATGATGTTGACGCGGACACCGGCGCCAAGCGTCATGTACTTGCGGTTTCCGTTGTCAGGATTCTCGTAGAAGTACCCGGCGCGCAGGGCAAACAGGTTGTTGTACCAGTACTCGAGACCCGTACCGATCGTGAGCTGGTCGATCACGCCAAGGCTGGTGAACTCTGCTTCGTCGTCGGCCAGCGCGTTGGTGCGGACATCAATGGACTGCCACGATGAGAAGATGGCCTTGTAGAAAGGATCGGCTTCGTAGGACGTGGAATCCGTACCCGAGTAGTGGATCAGGTCCTTGTTGAAGTCCGTGACCCAGGTCAGACTGTTGTACTCGTCGAAATCCATCTTGAAGGCATATCCGAACCGCAGGTTGGTCGGGATCGGGTCGGCCTGCGCATTGTCCGAATACTGGATCTTGGGACCCATGTTGGCCAGGTTGAAACCGGCCGAGAAGGTTCCTTTCATCGTTTCGCCCATGGAGAACGGACGCGTGCGGTACAGACCGGCAAGGTCGAATGCCGTCGATACGCCAGCCTTGGTTTCCTGGGCGCCTACCACCTGACCGGGAGCCAGGTTGGAATAGATGAAGCGCACCGAAGTACCGATACCGAACTGTTCGCTCAGTTTCGTGCCATAGGAAAGACCCGCTGCCAGATCGTAGGAGCGGAACGTGCCGGTCGGATTGTTCTGCGCATCCCGACCCTCGTGTTCCCCAAGGAACAGGTAGGTCAGATGGGCCCCGAACGTTCCCCAGCCTGGCACGTGGTGCTTGGCAATGAGGTACTCGTAGAACAGATCGGCCTGGAATTCAGGAAGCCATGCCGAGTGCGTGATGGAGGCTTCCGTTCCGGTCTGGAAGGCCAGCCCGGCCGGGTTCCAGAACATGGCGCTGGCATTGTCTGCCAGTGCTACACCGGCGTTCCCCATTCCGGAGGCCCGGCTGTCGGGCTCGATTTTAAGGAATACAACGGCGGATCCCCCCACCTGGGCGGTGGCTGTGCCGGGAAACATCATGGCAAAGGCCATGATGAGGGCCAGCGTAAAGGCGGCCAGCGTCCGGCCTGATCCGGCAGACGAACGGTCTGTCCGGTTGGAGGTCGTAGTCACAGGCTCACGATTCATTTCGTACATCGATCAATGTTCTGAAGGTGTCTGGTGTAGACCGGAGCCATGCCAGGCATGGCGTTCCGGGGACACGCGCCGGGCATCCGGAGGATTCCCGTTCTCTTACCGCGTCAGGCGGCCCAGGATGCATTCCCGTGGGGAATGATCTTGAATAATCATGCGTTCCGGTAACGATGCTTCGATATGAGCCTGTTTTGCGTTGGTTCTTGAATGGGAGACGGTTGGTGAACCCCGTCATTCTTATCGGATGATGGCCAGCTTTTCGACGTGTTCGCTGACCTGCCGTTCGCCACCTGCATGGTCGATGGCAACCCTGATACGGTACAGATAGATCCCGGTTGCCGGTCGGTCAAGATCGTCGTCTTTTCCGTCCCAGTGGACCACGAGGGGTCCGCTGCCCAGTACGCCTTCAGGAAGGGCTTCGTCCGAATGTATGGTGCGTATCGGTCGTCCGCTAAGCGTAAAAATGCGTATCTGGACCTCAGCAGGCGTTCCGGCCGGCTGATTGTGTTCGAAGATGAACCGGGTTTCCCGATTCATGGGGTTCGGATAGTTATACACATTGAATACGTCCAATACCTCATTGTTCGCCACAGAAAATGAGATTTCTGCGGTATTCGAGTTATTGAGCACATCCCACGCCCGCACGCTGACCGAATGGGGCCCCGGTTCCAGGTCCTGGAGCCGCCATCGGATCTCTCCTTCCTGATAGGAATCCGGCTCCGCAACGAAGGCTGATCCGATGTCCACAGCCTCCTCCTCGTTGCCATCGATGGCCAGAAGGATTTCGTGTCCTACGCCCGTTCCCACGGTATTGATGCCCGATTCGTCGTACAACGACACGATCAGTTCCGGCTCGGCATCCACCGTTCCGCCCGAGACGAAGGTTGAATCACCGATGAACAGGTCGATGTCCGGACCTGCCGCATCATCCGGCGGCGCATCCGATGTACCCCCCACGAGGAAATTTTCCGAATAGCCCAACGCCTGTTCGCTCTGATCCTGCGCATAGACCGCGATGCGCCCCGGCAGGTCGGTGTAACTGATATCCTTGGGCACGACGAACTCCGCTTCATACCGCCCGGCTTGCGCGCGCACGTCACCGCGCCAGAGGAGATCCTCGCGTTCGCGGAAGTACGGTTCAATATGCCAACGACGTTCCTTGATCGGGATACGACGTTCTGCGTCGAAAACGGACACGTTGACCAGTCCGTCGAATCCGGCATCGATCTGTCCGTTTTCATCCAGGATCGAACCGGAAATGCTGACTTTGTCCAGTGCCTTGAGTTGCCCCGTGCCCGCCGTCAGGTCCACCCCGGAAAGGGATTCCACGACAGCCTGTCCGGCTGGTAGACCGAGACGCATGCTCGGATCACCCAGCAGGTTGAACTTCCGGCTGTTTCCTTCAAGACCCACATTGGTGTTCTTCGTAACCCGCAGGATGTCACCCAGGCGTCGTGGCAGCCCGTCATCCCGCTGGAACATCTCCCGGTTCAGGGCCCTGTTGAGGCCTGCATTCAATGTGGTTTGTCCGGGTGACGTATAGGCCAATCGCACCGACGTCAGCAGCGCAATGGCGCCGCCTGCGGGGTTCAACAGCATGACCTCGGCCCCGCTCTGCTCCTCTTCGAGGTCCCACCAGCCGAAGGAACACGTGGCCGTGATCATGACCGGCAGCAGATCCCCATTGGTCAGGGAGGCGGCATCTTCCCGGGTGAAAATGGCTTCCTGTGCCAGTCCGTCCGGGCCCCCGTGGCCGCTGTAATTGACCACCAGCGTGCCGCGTTCAATCGCGTCGAGAATGTCGCGACGGGCTTCGGGAAGACGATACCCGTTCAGGAAAACCCGCTCGTACGTCTCCCCGTAGATCTTCTTCATGTTGATGGCCGGGTAGACCTCGTCGGCGATGTACTGCACCACCTGGTCGATGTTGGTCAGGTGAAGGTCCTTGTCATCATCCTGGTTGGACAGTCCCGTCGGACCGTCGTCGGCAATGGCCGTGTACGTGGATCGCCATGTCCCGAACGTGGCGGGATCGTCGTAGCGGATGAGTTTGTCCACCAGCGCACCTGCTTCTGAAGCGGTCTGCGCAGGCAACCGCCCGATGCCCAGATCGAGCCGCTCTTCGGATTCGGTATAGATGGTTTCGAACACCCATTCCCCTTCGTCCGGGTCCAGCAAGCCGAAATAGTCGTCCGAGGTGTACGATGCCACCGTGCGAAGGGACTCTTCCGTTTCAAACGGGAAGATGTGGTTCGATTGGGGATTCTGCAGACCGGAAAGCCCCCTGTAATCGTAGTGCCCGTCACCGAAAAGCAACAGGTACCTCGGAATCAGGTCCGGTTCGTTCGTGCGCCCGTACAGGAACGCCATATAGTCACGAATGGCCCGCACGTCCGGAACGCTGCCGGAAAACTCGTTGAACACCTGGTCCTGGGTAGCCACGGTGACTTCCAGGCCCTGGCTGCGGCGGTGATCCGCCAGTCGTTCCGCTGCTGTGAGGAAAGGCTCCGCCGTCACGATGACCAGATCGGGCCAGGTCGAGATGCCATGCAGATTCTGATTGGAAATACTGCGGACCTGATCGGCAGGTACGTCTTGAATTGATTCGGCCGTGAAGGCAATCAGATCCCGTGGCTGATTTCCATCACCTTGCAGTGGAACATGCGCAATGTGGGTGCCTCCCGCTCCTTCCACGAAATAAGCCTGGTGCAACAGGCCATTCGTGACATCCCAGACGCGCGGCGTACTGCTGAAGCCGTCCATCTGGAAGCGTTGGGCACTCCCCTGACCCGGCCGGGAAGTGAACCGCAGAAACCCGTCTGTCGCACGCAGGGCCTGTTCGTACTCCATGCGCACCCAGTCCAGCGCCGCCTGTGGATCATTGGCCTGATTCAGCAGGCGCATGGACAGATTGATGGGCTGTCCTTCGGCCACCTGCTGTACAAAGGAAAAAACAGAGGGAGCCGCAGCGGCATATTCCGGGTCGTTGATGATGATGGTTGACGCGGTTCGCTGCCCGAGCACATTGCCGTCCGAGAGCATGGCCACGGTGGCCCTCGGATTCGAGGCAATGGCTACCCGGGCTTCGTACGTCACGGTGCCAGCCAACAGCCCCGGCAGTTCCAACCCGGAGAAAATGGTGCGATCCGAGCCGGGGCGTATCCGGTTGCTGACCCAATCGTGTCCGCTGCCGTGTTCGCGCGACCAGACGATCTCTTCCAGATCCACGACGTGACGGCCCCGCGTTGTGGCATGAACCGGGGCGGTTGCCGTGCTGCCATCAGCCAATGTGGGAAGCGCAGCGCCACTTGCGGCTCCGATCTTCAGGATGACAGCGTTGTCATTCGAAAATGGATGGACGAAGTGCTCGAACGTGGATCCGTTCCAGGTCCAGCCCGAGGGGCCGCTTGCGTAAAACAGGATCTCATCTCCCGTATCAAAGCGCCCATCACCCCCACCCGTGCGCTGGGCAGGCACTTCCCTGAGGTCATCGATGCGTTCAGCTCCCACGAGCGCAGGCAGCGGACGGCCGCCGTTGGCAAACAACTGCACCTGGTTCGGGTCGACCGTATCCGGATTGACCCCCAGAGTTGAGAGCAAGGTGCGGGTAACCCGATAGACCCCGTCTTCCCGGATCGATATCCGGAACAGGGAGCCGTCGGCCAGGGCGCTGTCGGTTACACGCTTCCCGGCACGCTGTGCGAGCGGGCGGATCGGGGCGGCATCGTTCGTGAACGAGACAGCCACCACGAGTTTGCGGAGGCGCTCAACCCTTCCCGATTCGGGATTCAGGCGATGGGGCATGGTCACGATATTGACGAGATGTCGCTTGCGTGACGTGCCCAGACCAGAGGCCCACACGGCCGATTGGTCGATCCACGGATCCTGATCATCGATGTTCAATGGAACCGTTTGCTCATCGTACTCCCGGGATACCAGTTGAAGCACCGGGAAACTCTTTGTCGGCAGCTCCAACGGGTGGGAAGCAGTCAGGAGTCCGCCGGATACCGCCGAGAGGGCATCATGGGACCACACGTCCAGGCCGGACGAATCCACGAACGTAGACAATGACGTCTTCCAATCGAAGGAAAAGGTCACCACGACGCCATCTGCGGTCCGATCGGACTCTTCGATCCGGACCTGAGCGTTGACCATGACTGGACCCAGGAGGGCCCACCATATCAAAGCGAAGACCCAACGGGGCATTGGGTAGCCTCGGTGGCGCGTTCTGGTTGGTCGGTACATTGCAGGGCGATGGCAAGCCATGCGAGCGTTCAGCCTGTTGGGATGTGTCCTCTGGAGTCTTCCTCCTGAAGGCCGCATCCGGTGCACGATTGGAATGATGAAGCTCCTTACAGCCAGAAAGGTCGTTTCGGCATCAGGAACGGTCCGTCGCAGTGCAAAATAGGCGTGGGCAGGATGAGGTTCAGGGGAGAACGCGGGATGGTCAGGAAGTGCCTTCGAGTTGCTCATTGAGCTTGCCGAGCAGACCCCGGACCGCCAGGAGACGATCCACGTTGTCAGCCAGGATATCCACAGCCGCAGCAAGGTCATCGATCGGGCCACCCAGGTCACTGTCCACCCCCAAAGCCTTGGAGAGCTCCGAAAGCAGTTCCACATTGCCCGAAATGACCGAAAGCGGGTTGTTCAGGTCATGGTGGATCCTGGACAGTTGAACCCGGATGGATTCGAGCTGTCCGCTCAGGTCGCTGGAAGGGGTCTGGTCAGACATGCCGACAGGTACGAGGGTGATTGGAAGCCGCATCCGTTCCCGGCAAGGGCCGGCAGATGCTGCTCAATGGCATCATGAATCGCTGGACGGCAAGGAGGGTTCCCTTTCGGGCGGCAATGGGGCGGAAAGGCGGGCAGCGGGCAGATGGGTCCACAACACGCCTATTTCGCCCTCTTCAGCACTGTTCCACTCGCCTGCGCGCCAAACCGTGGAGAGGATTCCCTTTCGGCTTCGAAGCTTGAGTTCCTGGGAACGATCTTCCGGTTCCGAGTCCAGCCAGCTCCGGAACAGTTTCCGCTCGCGTTCATGCGGGAAAACCTTGCGTGCAAATGCTTTCAGGTCGGGAATGTCATCCCGCGTCAGTCCGGTCAGTCGAACGGCACCGTCAGACCAGAATACGGTTTCAGCCTCCTCATTGAACGCGATGGCAACGACGCCTGCTGCGTCCAGCACGAGGTCAGAATAACCGGATACGTTTCCGGAGGACCGATCAGGCATCTGCGCCTCGCCATCCTGAACGGAGGAGATGACAGGCTCAGGTGCGATGCCGGCCCGGCCATCGCCACTCACGGACGAAGCGGTGGCGAACGCCGCCGATACATCTTCCGGAACGCTGTCCACAGCGTGTTTGGTGGACGGCTTGACCGCGTCTCGGGGAGCCCGGGTTTCCCGGGCCTCGTCCATCTCGCGTTTTTCCACCGCAACCGGGGACGGATCGTCAGGCGCGGACGCTTCCGGCATACCCTCTTCGACAATGACAATATGTCCACGCCCCGCCGAGGCCGGTATGGGCGCCATGGTCAAGAACATCTCACGGTCACGCGAGGACGCTGCCGATTCTCCCGGCGACCTGTCCGGAGCGGTCCTCATGCGGCGAACGCCCACCGGGGTGGCCTTCGTCGTATCCAACCAGCGGACCAGACGGTCCGTCGGAATCCATTCGTTGAGCACGGATAGATCCCTCCCGCAAAGCCATGCCGGATCTATTCCCATCGCGTCGGAAAGTGCTTCGTTGGCGTCGACCACCCGACGGGCATCATCCAGCACGAAGGCTGGTGATGGCAGTGCATTGAAGAGAACTCCGTAGCGCGACGTTGACTGGCTGAGGGCAAGGTCCTGTTTGTGGACCTTCCGGGCCAGATCCACCATGCAGTCAGCATGGCCTTCCAATCCACCCACCACTTCCGCATGGAGACGGTCCCATTGCACGTCCGTGACGGCTGTTCCGCGCACCAGTTCAAGTGCTTTCTCGTCCAGTTTACGTGTGGGCGCTTCCACCCGGCGCCGGAGGTTCAGAATGAGCAACCCCGCGAGCATCACCCACAAAATGAGACCCGCTCCGAGAATGCCGGCCACGTTGAGAAGCCAGGTGGAAGCAAAACTGCTTCCCCTGGTCAGGATGGCAACCTGCCTTCCCATCTCGACGGAATTGAGGGAAAGCAACTCAAGATCCTGATTGCCGAAACGAACAGTTTGCTGGTGGAGTCCGGACGGGAGGGAGCGAAGATGGGACCACCAGCGGTCTTCGAGGCTCGTTCCCACCTCCTGGTGTCGGTTTGAACTCAGCACGTCTCCGGTGGCGCTCAGCACCCAAATACGCTCATAGCCCCTGTTTCGGGCCATTGTGGCGAGTCCACTGTTGCCATGGAGGGCGGGCGAGGAAAACTCGAACACCGTACGGAGGGCGGATCGCTGATCCTGATATACACGCGCCTGCACCCGATCGAATTGCCAGGCGGACAGGATGGCGACGACGGCCAGCAGCGCGGCGCCAGCAGGAATGAGGATGCGACGCGCCAGCCCCGAAACGGGGATGCCCAGACGAACGGCGGTTGTTCGGGTCACGGAATTGATACGGTATACTGAACGGATACCGGGTCAATCCTCAATTATCGTGCCGACCGTCGCTCAGGCAGCGTATCATTCTACCCGTCGACCTCCGGAGGGAAGTCCTTGAAGTGTCCGTTGGATCGCACTTTCTGACGGATGTGCTCGGCTTCTTCCACGGCCGGAATGAAGCGCTCCAGATGGGAAATCAGGTACTCCACCCGCATCGACTCGGCGCGGATCTCCAGTACATCCTGCTTCTGGTCCAGCGTCAATCCGGCGTTGTGGGCCACGAAGAACGAGAGCCTGCTGCGATCTTCATACAGGGACGGAGATGGGGTGCGACCCGCGAGCTCCAGGAGCTTGATGTGCTGCGCAATCAACCGGTCCACCATGGCCGGCTCGGCGGCTGCTTTCAGATCGGTTACCGGCTCCACATCGGCCGACATCCACGCATGAACATGATGCACTTCCGTGATGCGGAACCGCTCCAATCCCGTGGCAATGATGTTTGACGAACCATCTTCGAACGTTTCGGTGACCTTGGACACCTTGGCCGTGCAACCCACTTCCTTCAATTTCCCATCCACCTGCAGCACGATGCCGAACGGCGTGTCGTTCTCCATGGCCTGGGCGATCATCTCGCGGTATCGGTCTTCAAAAATATGAAGAGGCAATACCTCATCAGGATAGAGGACGACTTCAAGGGGAAACAGGGGCAGTGTTTCCATGGATGGGATTCTGATTGGTGGACCGGGTGATGTTCGGACGGGAGCGGTGGTACGGCCGGATGCGGTTCCGGTGCCGACCTGACCTCCAGGAATGCTCGTTTCTTCTTGTTTTTCATGCTAGGTTAGAAGCGCTCTCCGGCCTTTTTCGTGGAACCACGATTCATCTGCTTCCCCCCTTCGCCCATCACATGTGTTTCGACTGCATGACATCAGGGATCCGTGTCCGCAACACGATGGTCTTCTTGTTGGGCGTGGCATGGTGGATGGTCATCGCCCCCGATCTGTGCGCTCAAGCCTGGGTATTCGGGTCCAGGGATGATCCAGCCGAGCAGGCACAAGTGGCCTGGTGGGATTCGTATGTGGAAGTCACCGGCGCCACCGGGTTCTCACTGATCGGTCCCCAGTGGCGAGGGCTTGGACGTCTCGACGTGACGACCCGGGGACCCGGCTACTCTGTCCGCATCGATGGCAGTCTGCGGTCGGGGATCTACGGGCCGTATGACCCCGAAACGGACGAATGGCGGGATCTCCTGCGCCAGATTGATCATGCCCGTTATCGGCCGGAGGGGTCCGGGACCTATGTGCGGATTGGTCCCCTGGACCGGACCCGGTTCGGCAACGGCCATCTGGTCAATTTCTTCTCCACCGAAACCGTGTGGGATGACCGAAGCGTGGGCGCCGAGGTCCAGCTGTCCGGTCGGCGCCACACCCTCGAAGCCTTCACCTCCGATTTGACCCGACGCAGGGTATCCGGTCTTCGCCTCGCCATTGCGCCATTCGAGCGCGGCCGAAGCGGCATTTCATCCCTGCAGATTTCCGGCGCCGTGGTCGAGGATGACCTCGTCCAGACGGATCTCGGCAATCCCTTCCGTGGATATGAGGGAGGACTTCGCATGATTGCTTACCGCAACGGCAGCTTCGACTTCGTGCCGTTCTTGAGCGGAGCCTGGCTGCCGGACTACGGTCAGGGCGTACTGGTCGGGGCCAATCTGGAGAATGCAAATTTCATCGACATGGCCCGGATGCACCTTTCTCTGGCGCTGCATTACAACAGTTCGGACTTCCGTCCCGCCCTGTTCGGATCGTTCTATCCTGTCAGCGGTCCCGGACGCAGCATCGTGTCAGGAGCCGAGCCCATTCGCCAGGACATCCCCCTGAGGGAGTTGCAGCGGGGGAATTCGATCATTTTCGAGTCCCGCATCCTCTTTTTCGAGCAATTCGAACTGTGGTATGCCTTCCAGCGGTATCACGGCATCCAACGGCTGAGTGAATACCACCTGCGGCTCTTTTTCCAGGCCCGGAACGTCCGCATCACGGTTGCCCAGGACCGGCGCGGGCTGAAGGGATTTGCCTCGCTGCTGGGAGATCTGGGGCCGGAGAACCGGATGCGGTTCCAGTTTGATCTCCGACTGGTCGGACAGGTCTGGATCCTGATGGACGCCCACTATACCTACCGGCAGGTACCAGCCTTGCCCGGCACACGCTTTTTCTCCATACAGCGCCGATTCGATCCGGCCATCGGATTGCGGGCCCGGTTCTGATTCTGCCGCCTTAATATTCCCCTGACACCACAGGGCGAACTTTGCACCATGCATTCCATACCTGCCTCCATCCTTTTCCTCTGCACCCACAACAGTGCCCGTTCCCAGCTGGCCGAGGCACTCATGCGCCATCATTTCGGGAATCGGTTCGAAGTCCGAAGCGCCGGCACGGAGCGGACCCGTGTCAAACCGGAAGTGCCGCTGGTGCTCGAAGAAGCCGGTGTCGACGCTTCCGGACTGCAATCGAAAGCCATAGACGACCTGGGTGATTGGCGGGCGGATATCGTCGTCACCGTCTGCGACGACGCCCGCGAACAGTGCCCCTATTTCCCCGGGCGCATGGACACGATCCACCGGGCCTTCCTGGACCCGTCTCGCATTGATTCGAGTCCGCAGGATCGCATGAATGCCTTCCGTCAGGCACGCGACGAAATCGAAACCTGGCTCAAGGCATCATTTTCAGACCCGTCGGGATGGCCGACGGCCGGAAGAACGGACTGAACGGAAACAGGTCGACAGGCCCATCGGGTCAGTCTGCTTTCCAGGCCGCAATCTGGTCAAGCAGGTATCCGGAGAGTTTGTCCGTGGATACCCGATCCTGCTGCATCGAGTCGCGTTGACGCACTGTGACCGAATCGTCTTCCAGCGTATCTCCGTCCACGGTCACACAGTACGGCGTTCCCACTTCGTCCATTCGACGATAGCGTCGGCCGATGGCCCCCTTCTCATCATAGAACGTGTTGAAGTTCTGCATGAGCGTCTCTTCCACCTTGTGGGCGTACTCCGGCATGCCGTCCTTCTTGACCAGCGGCAGGATGCCGACGGTGATCGGAGCCAGACGCGGATGGAATTTCATGACCGTGCGTGAATCGCCTCCGACTTCCTCTTCGCGGTATGCTTCGCACAGAAGCGTCAGGACCGTGCGGTCCAGACCCACGGACGTCTCGACGACATACGGGATGTATTTCTCCTGGGTCTGCGGATCGAAGTACTCCATCTTCTTGCCGGAGTGCTCCTGGTGGGCCTTGAGATCGAAGTCCGTCCGGGAATGGATCCCTTCAACCTCCTGCCAACCGATCGGGAATTCGTACTGGATATCCTGGGCGGCATCGGCATAGTGCGCCAGTTTCTCATGCTCGTGCCAGCGTAGTTTGGAAGGGCGGATACCATTGGACAGGTGCCAGTTCATCCGTTCTTCCCGCCAGGCCTCGAAGGCTTCCATCTGGTCGCCAGGCTTGACGAAGTACTGCATCTCCATCTGCTCGAACTCCCGCATGCGGAAGATGAACTGACGTGCGACGATCTCATTGCGGAAAGCCTTCCCGATCTGTGCAATCCCGAATGGCACCTGATGGCGTCCGGTTTCACGCACATTGTGGAAATTGACGAAGATGCCCTGGGCGGTTTCGGGGCGCAGGTAGATCTTGTTGTCCGGATTGGAGACGGGACCTACTGTGGTGTCGAACATCAGGTTGAACTGGCGCACTTCCGTCCAATCGAACATGCCCGAATCGGGAGATCGGATCTCTTCGGACATGATGATGTCGTAGAGCGCCTTCGGCATGTCCTCCGCGTTCAGTGCATCCACCAGGGCCGTGTATACCCGATCGGCCTCGTCTTCCTTGCCCTTGCGGCGCAGGCGGTCGATGTGCCCTTCGATCAGCTGGTCAGCCCGGTAACGCATCTTCGACGTCTTGTCGTCGATGAGGGGATCGGCGAAGGCATCCACGTGACCGGAAGCCTTCCACGTGGTGGGGTGCATCAGGATGGCCGCGTCAATTCCGGATATGTTGTCATGACGCTGCACCATCGCATTCCACCAGCGCTGCGTGATGTTGCGCTTCAGTTCGACGCCCAGCGGTCCGTAGTCGTACGTGGCAGCGAGACCGCCGTAGATCTCGGATGACTGAAAAATGAAGCCGCGACGCTTCGAAAGGGAGACGATCTTTTCAAACAGGTCGGACATGTCGGCCGTTCGAGAGGGTGGAAATGGATGTTTTGAAGCACGAAAGGTACGCAATGACAGCGCCTCCTCCCTCACCTGTCCCTTGAAAATCCCGCCGATCTTGTCGGGATGATGGCCGATGCGTCTCAATCCGTGGCAAGGAGACCCCGTTCAGCCAGCGAGGTGTAGGTATCTCCTGCTATGATGACGTGATCACGCAACGGAATCCCGAGATGCGCTCCAGCGCGCGCCAGTTGTCGGGTGACGGCCACATCCTCCCGGCTCGGTTCGGGATTCCCGGAAGGATGATTGTGGATGCAAATGACGGCGGCCGCATGCTCGAGGATGGCCCGGCGGAAAATCAGGCGCGGCTCCACGATGCTGGATGCGATCCCCCCTTCGGATGCCACGAAGTCTGAGATGCGTGTGTGCGCGGTGTTGACCAGGATGACCCGGAATACTTCCCTGGGCAGATCGGCCATGATGGGGGCGTACTCGCGGAACACATCCGACGGCGAACGGAAGGATGCCGCCGCCTCCCGCGGAATCCGCGGGAGGCGGCGGCCGAGTTCGAACGCTGCGGCCAACCGTGCGGCCTTGCCGGGCCCCACCCCTTCAACGCGGGTATAGTCTCGTACACCCTGAGCGGCCATTTCACGGATGGATGCGACGCCATCCAACAGCCGCGAGCCAATCTCCAGACTGGTCCGCTCCCGTGCCCCCGTGCCCAGGATGAGCGCAAGCAGTTCGGCATTGCTGAGCACGTGCGGTCCGTGATGGAACAGTTTCTCCCGCGGCCACCCTTCCTTCGCACGGTCCGTGCGTCCTTTTCCTTTCGCCACCATGATCCTCGCCTGTCGATTTCCCCATCGACACAGGAGGGGCGGCGTCATAACCCGATACGCGCCTGCCGCCAGGGAATCAGCTTCAGAATGACCCGAAGCGCCTAGCGGGACGGAATCAGTTCATTGAGCAGGTCATCGTTCGAAGGACTCTGCTGCATGTGACGCTGCAGAGCCTGCATGGCATCTACCGGCGAACGGCTGTTGAGCGCACGAAACAGGCGGTGGTGCTGATCGATCATGTCGCGATCGATGAGAAGCTCCTCGTTCCTGGTGCCGCTTTTGCGCAGGTTGATGGCCGGGTAGATCCGCTTGTCGGCCAGTTCGCGGTCAAGCACGATCTCGGCGTTGCCCGTCCCCTTGAACTCTTCAAAGATGACCTCGTCCATGCGGCTGCCCGTGTTGATCAGCGCCGTGGCGATCAGTGTCAGCGATCCGCCGCCTTCAATATTGCGGGCCGCGCCGAAGATCTTGCGGGGGATGTTCATGGCCTTGGCATCGAGACCGCCCGAAAGCGTCCGTCCACTGCCCTGCTGGTACAGGTTGAAGTTGCGCCCGAGGCGCGTCAGCGAATCCAGCAGCATGACCACGTCCTTGCCCATCTCCACCAATCGCTTGGCGTATTCCAGGGACAGCTGAGAGACACGCACATGATTGTCCTCACCGCGATCGTTGGACGATGCAAACAAGGTGGCGCTGGTCGATCGCTTGAAATCCGTGACTTCCTCGGGGCGTTCGTCCACGAGCAGTGCCACAAGCTCGACTTCGGGGTGGTTGGTGGTGATGGCCGCTGCAATCTCTTTCAGCAGATAGGTCTTGCCGGTACGCGGTGGTGCCACGATCAGTGCACGCTGCCCTTTCCCGATCGGCGCCGCCAGGTCCACAATGCGCGTGGTCAGGTTCGTGGGCGATGTGACCAGATTCAGCTTCTCATCGGGGTAGACAATGTGCCCCTTGTCGAAATTCTTGTTCTTCTTCCAGTCATCCGTCGACACGTTCATCACCTTGTCGACCTTGCTCACCTGCCAGTCCCCCTTGCGGCCCGTTCGGAGCTCGCCTTCGAGAAGGACGCCATCGCGCAGGTGATACCGCTTGATGATGGCGGGCGATACGAACGGATCGGCGTCCCCCTTGGGCAGGTCGTGGCGGAACTCCCGGATGAATCCGAACCCCTTGTCACCGATCATCTCCAGGATGCCGACAAACGGTTTGGTCTGACCGCCCTTGTTTCCGCCGCCGCTGCGGCTGCGATTGCGGCCCCGGTTGTTTCGCCGATTGGAACGGTTTCCCCCTTTGCCACGGTTTCCACCGCCTTGGGAGCGATTGCCACCACCACTGCGGGAACGATTGCTGTTACCGCCGCGGGATCGGCCGTCCGACCCACCGGAGGATCGGTTGTTGTTGTCCTCGTTGGACATGGAATATCAGGGTTGGTCGATGAAATGCTTGCGGGCGTCCGCCGTGCAGCCGGGGGGATAAGAGGGACACGATCACTATCTTTCCACCCGTTGGCCGGTCGCCGTTACCCGATGCCGTGCACGCGCTGAACGAGGTCTTGCCGTCGATCGTGCGGATGACTCCGCCATCCGGGCGAGACTCGGGCTTGCTGACGGTCCTGGCCAATGATCTGTCCCGGGCCGTGCACATAAGCACGGGATGCCGCCGGGCCGACTGCGTTGGACGGTCACCACTTCGAACAGGCTCTTAATATAGCGGCAAATCGCCCCGACGACAACGAATACCCCATGAGGCTCGAGCAAAATCAGGATTCAGACGAGGGCACGATGGTCGAGGTACCCCTCGGCGGCCGGCCAACGCCTGTCCACCTGGTCCAGGCCGGGCCAACGGGCGGACCGCGCCTCCTCATGCTTCATGGATGGGGCGCCTCCCTGCGACATATGCAGCCCCTGATGGATGTCCTTTCGACCCGTTTCCGGATGGCAGCCATCGATTTTCCCGGGCACGGCCAATCCCCCCCTCCTGCATCCGGCTACGGCATGGACGGTCATCTGGAAGTGATCGAGGGCATCCTCAGGCACCTTGGTTGGACTTCATACGGCATCGTCGGACACTCCAATGGCGGTCGGGCTGCACTGACATGGACCGCTACGCGCGGTGGCGATACCGTTTCCTGCCTGACCCTGATTGCGCCTTCCGGCATCCGGCGCAAAAGGAGCGCCGCTTGGTACGTCAAGACCTGGACGGCGCGTATCCTCAAGGCACCTTTTTCCCTGTTTCCCCGCCCCGTCAAGGACGCAGGACTGGACTGGCTGCGTCATTCGCTGGTCTGGCGCCTGCTCGGATCTTCGGACTACCGGGCGCTGGAAGGCGTCATGCGGGAGACCTTCGTCCGCACGGTCAACCACTATGTGGAGGACTTGCTGCCATCTGTCAATGTGCCCGTTCTGGTGATCAGGGGCAGCACGGACGATGCCATCACCCATGACCAGGTGCAGCGTCTGGTGGACGGCCTTCCCGATGCAGGACTGTTCACCATCGACGGCGCAGGGCACTACGCGCAACTGGACCGTACAGACGTTGTGGCGGCTGCCATTGCGGAGTTGGCTGCCCGATGAACATCCTCTGGTACATGGCGATCGGGGTGGCAACCGGGTTTGCGACGTGGCGCGCGGGTCGACGGCTCCGCTTCTTCCTGCACCGACTGCAGCTCTCGGGGTACAAGACGTCCGCTTACCGGCAGACCCTGAGGGGTCCCGTTTTCGATCTGCGTATCCGCGTCTCCCACGTGCTGGGTCTCGTATGGCTTGCGGGATATGCGATGTCCGCCAAATTCCTCCCGGGTGCCGATTGGTGGCTGGCGGGACTGTGGACACTGACCTTCATTTCTTCCCGGCGTTATCGCCGCGACCGGACCAAGAAGCCGTTGGTCTGGACGGCGCGGATGCGTCGCCTCGGAGCAGCAGCCGTCCTGCTGGGACTGATTCCTGTTGTCATCGGTGGCTCGATGGGCCCGGCCATGGGAGGTCCCAACGGACCGCTTCTGTGGCTCACCGGGTGGTGGCTGGCCGATCTGCTCGCGCCCTGGTGGGTGGTGCTGGCTGCGTTCGTCATGCGCCCCGTTGAGACGCGAATCCATGAGGGGTTCAAGTCGCAGGCACGCAGCGTCCTGTCCGAGCGCCCCGACATGACCACGGTGGCCATTACCGGCTCCTATGGAAAGACATCCGTCAAGTTTGCCGTCCGGGATGTCCTGTCCCAACGGTACCCCGTTCTGGCCACACCCGGATCGTTCAATACACCCATGGGCATCAGCAAGGTCATCAACAACGATCTGAACGACGATCATCGGATGCTCGTCCTCGAAATGGGGATCCGGCATCCTGGTGACATTGCCGAACTGACAGACATCGCGCGCCCTGACATTGCCGTGGTCACGTCCATCGGCGTGGCCCATCTGGAATCGATGGGCAGCATCGAGGCCATTGCCCGTGAAAAACTGACCCTGCTGGATGCGCTGCCGACCGGCGGAACGGCCGTGGTCAATGGAGATGATCAGCGGGTCGTGGATGGAGCCCGATCGAAGCGGACGGAACGCCTCGAAGGAATCAATCTGTTCGTAGTCAGCACCGAGGCCGGAAAGGGCGATTGCTGGGCAGAGGACATCGAATACGGACCTGATGGCGCCCGCTTCGACGTGGTCCTCTCCACCGGGGAGCGGGCCGAGGTCCGCACCTCCCTGCTCGGTCGGCACAACGTCCTGAATATGCTGCTGGCGGTCGGCGTCGGACTCACGGCCGGGCTTCGCCTGAGGCAGGCCGTCCGCGGCGCCGACCGGATGGAACCCGTACCGCACCGGCTTTCGTTGCGGCATGAGAATGGCCTGACCATCATTGATGACGCGTTCAACTCGAATCCGGTCGGCGCCGCCAACGCTGTGGAAGTGCTCGGCAGCATGTCCGGCCGACGTATCATCATCACACCCGGCATGATCGAGTTGGGCCAGCAGGAAGCGCAGCTCAACAGGGTATTCGGAACGCAGATTGCCGCTTCCGCGGACGATGCCGTACTGGTGGGTCCAGAGCGGACTCGTCCCATAAAGGAAGGACTTCTGAACGCTGGATTCCCCGAAGAGCGCATTCACACTGTCCGCACGTTGTTCGAGGCCCGCGAATGGCTCTCCCGCAACGCAGGGTCCGGAGATACCGTGCTGTACGAGAATGACCTTCCGGACCAGTTCACGGAGTCGGATTCATGAACGCAGGCAGGATCGACACAACCTCACAGCAGGACCTGTTTGGATTGACCGGGACGGGTGATCTGGCATTCGAATCCTCCTATTGGGACAAAGGCATCCAGTTTGTCGCAGGAACGGACGAAGCCGGCAGGGGCTGCCTGGCGGGACCGGTCGTGGCGGCAGCCGTCATTCTGCATCCGGGCTCCCATATCGAAGGCGTCACGGACAGCAAGGCCCTTTCGGCCACCGCCCGCGCAGCATTTGCCGAGCAGATCCGGAACGAGGCGCTGGCCTGGAGCGTGGCCGAATGTTCGCCAGCGGAAATCGACCGCCTG
>Ga0209273_10000142_pt1 | contig 138048 bp, 120 predicted proteins | sample tdAd471_FD_187126 | JGI IMG/M metagenome (GOLD analysis project Ga0209273, IMG submission 187126) | Marine sediment microbial communities from the Atlantic coast under amendment with organic carbon and nitrate - tdAd47.1 (SPAdes)... | ecosystem: Environmental > Aquatic > Marine > Coastal >... | reverse complement strand
ACCCCAGCGGGGCGCGTGTACCAGACGGGCGGTTCAGGCACTTCAGCGACGGCTTCGGCGCGTCACAGGGAGTATAGGTAGTGGATAGTGATGTCGAAATGGAAGAAGGCCGCTGTGATCGTGGTATACCCCCGAAAGGGAGTCAAAGCGGGTTCGACCGCTCGGGGGTATACCACGATCGCAGTGGCCGCTCAGCTGGAAAGTGTCTATCCACTAAGCAACCCCGCTAATCTGCGAAAAGCCATAAAAAAGCCCTCATGAAGAGGGCCTTGAATTAGGAGTAAAGCAGTTTACGCTTTCTTGCGCTTCGACCAGCCTAGGCCAGCGAGTCCCAGGCCGAGCAAAGCAAGTGTGGCGGGAGCAGGTACGGGAGTGTTGCGGCTGCCGATCTGCACATTGTCAACCAAACCTTCTACTACGTCAGCCGTGACACGAATACTATCGAAGCTAATCCCGGTAAAGCCCAGATACGCGGTGCTGGCATTGTTGAAAGTTACGGCCTGAGAAAATGACTCGACTACGGTGCCGCCAAGTAGCGCTTCAATCAACACCGTAGTCGGGTTTTTAGCGTACCCGAAAGCAGCCGCCGTAACAGCTTGATTGAAAGACAGTGTGAACGGAACTGACGTAGAGACTCCAATATAATCGCCGTCGATGCCAGGAAATGTTGAAGCGCCCTGGCTGTTGTATCTGTGTCCTGAAGTCGTGACGCCAAATGGGGCAAACTGATTAGTAATGAGCGTATTGTCTGCGATTGCCAGTTCACTGAAGGTGACTGTCGTCAGTGGATCGACAAGCCCCGTGCTGTTAACAATGGGGGTGGCAGAAGCGTTTGTGCAGAAGCCGGTGAAGAGTAGTGAAGTCATTAATATGGACAGGCGTGACATTGGCTAATCCTTCAGGAGGTAGTCCAGTTATCTATGCAAATATTGCTCCAAATGGTAAAAATCAATTAAATATCATGGTAATAGGTTTGGCATGGCCTAAGGAGAGAACAGCTTTGTCTCTATTCTGTAAAGGATTGTGACAGTTACAATCGTTTGGCTATATTTGACTGACCTTGCTTTGCATGGATGCTTCATGTGGCTCGGGAAGGCTGGCTCAGCAGTCACAATTGCCCTAGTAAGCAGGAATTTACATCAGGCGCGGGGAAGCTTTCGGAGTGACTTCGGGGGTAAGTCGGTTTCGAACCCTGCTTGGTAGAGTGGGGTGGCGCTTTTAGCAAGTCACAAAAAAGCGGGCAATGCCCGCTTTCTCGTAAGCTGTTCAGGAAAGTATCAGGCTGCTGCTTCAGCGTGATCGTGCTCAGCTTTGCGCCGCCTTGCGAGCATCAGTCCGGCTAGGCCCAGTCCCATCAGGGGTGCAACACCCGGATTGGGAACGTTCACGGCAAGCGTTTGCCAGTTGTCTCCTCTGGCGTCCAGAGACCGCCAGCGAGCAGAGTTATTGCCGTCGCAGCAACCTTCAAAACCCAGGCCTATCAGCAGGAAGTCGCCGGGCTCAGGCAGCACGAAGTTGATCACGTCTGAGTTGTTCCAGTTGTTGCTCCACCAGATGTCATCGTCATAGCGCTCTACCTGCTGGGTGTTATCGCCCAGGGTAAGCCATGAGAAGCCGCCGCGCCCCCAGTCCAGGCCAAACTGGATCTGCGTCGGGCCAGTGACCGAGCCTGTGATCGCAAACAGGGTGCCGTTGTCCCTGTTGCTGCCGCCGCAGGTCGCCCGCGTGGAGATACCGTCAAAGCTGCTCAGTGACTGTTCGCACAGCAGCGTGCTGGGGTTGTCAAAGGCAGGAATGAAACCATCGTTCATGGCCATAAAGGCTGCCAGCTCATCCGGGACAATGTCGGGGATGTCGCGGGAGTCGTAAGTGGTGCTGACTATAGCCAGGTCGATAGAGCTAACCATCAGGCTGGCCTGGGCTGAAGCGCTGGCCATTAAGGTGCCCAGTAGGGGCAACAGAACCTTGCTGCTTAGGGTGTTCATCATCTTTTGCCTTTTAAGTGTTTTCGGTGCGGTTCCTGTGGGTACTCAACCGCCGTTAGTGAGATTAAACGTGCTGGAACCCCGGATTGCATGTGCTGCGATGCTGCTATGTGATGCGAGTCACGCAAGGCCCGGGCCTGCGGTGCAAAATGTGAACGACTTCTCACTAAAGCTGTTTACGGTAATAGCAGGAAGCGGCCGCTGGCGGGCAGGTGCAGGAGTGAGGCTCGCTGGCAGGATCCGGCCTGATGGTGAACCAGATGCGTTTCGGGGGCGTACGCTGTATTGATAGTTCAAAACAAAGACACTGAAAGAGGCTTCAACATGAAGGATTTTATTGTAAGCAGCTGGGGAGCGGTTATGGACAGTCGTCACAATCCCCTCCGTCATCTGGATTTAGCCGGTCAGCACTACTTTATGCAGGTTTTAGGATGGATGTGGAGCATGGTGTTTAGCCTGTCCTTTCTGTCCATTTTTCATTTCGGTGTTGTATGGGCGGCGCATTTGCTCGTCTTTGGTGGCTGCGCGATGACCGTGGCTATCTTTCGCGAGGGTGAAAAGCAACGCAGGGAGATGCCAGCCCCGGTGCAGGAACTGGGCAACGCCTCACGTTGTGTCTGGAAGCTCGACACTGAAGCCTAAACGCGCCTCCATCGTTGGGAAGGGGTGCGAGGTCAACAAGAGCAGCGCGGGTAGGGTAGGATAGGCGGTAACGCGACCCTGGTAGAGGGTGGCCAGAAACCTTTTACGTTGGACAAACCCCGTTATGACCCAGCATGAGTACGTCTTCGTCGCGATATCCATCATCCTGGGTTTTGCCATTACGCGGTTGCTGAGCTCGGTGGCAGAGATGATTCGTGTGTATCGGCATGTCGCGTTTCACTGGGCAACGGCGCTGTGGACGGGGTGTGTGATGTTGTTCATTTTGCAGCTCTGGTGGGTCGGCTGGGAGTTGCATTCGTTTTCCCGATGGTCGTTTTTTGACTTTTTTGCTCTGGTGCTGGGCGCGATCTTCATCTACGGGGCAGCTGAGTTGGCCCTGCCCAGAGAAGACCTTGATATTACAGACCACTCTGAGCTGGATTTTCTGGCTCACAGCCAGTCGCTTGGCAGAGGCTCTGCTGTGTCGATGCTGGGTTACTTTGCAGTGGGTCCACACGTGAACATAGGCCTGTTTGGTAACCCCCCATTGCCTTCGATCGTGATACCGCTGATAGGCGCTATCCTTGTGCTGCTGATCGCTGTTAAACCTGCCTGGTTCAAACCCCTGGTGGTGCTCTTCGCCGCTTACGCCCTGCTGATTCTCCTGCTGACAGCCTGATTCTTGCCATGGCCTGCTCCACGGCGGCCTGCTCCACGGCGGCCTGTTCCACAGCGGCCTGCTCCACGGCGGCCTGCCTCACAGCTGTGAGCAACCATTGCGATCACCTGTCATCTGAGGGTTTGCGTGCAACAATAAACACTGCCTTGTTTTTACCCGGCAGCCAGCTCGAATCGATGGAGAAGCCGGCGTCCTGTATGGCTTTCATTAATTCACCCTGAGTGAACGCGCTGACGGTTGGTATGAAAGGCAGCCATCGGAAAAAGGGCATCAGGAAGCGAATGGGGCCTGACATGTCGCGTATACAGGGACTACCCGAAATGAAGGTGCCACCCGGCTTGAGCAATTTGTATGCGACACCGATATCTCCGCCCAGGTCCGGCACCAGGTGCAGCACATTCATGCCGATCACCATGTCCCATTTGGCAATCTCGCTGGCGTGGTCTCTTAGCGCACCAGTCTCAAAACTGATGTTCCCGATTTCGGCTGCAGCGGCTTTTTCTCTGGCGATAGCAATCATATTTGAAGAGATGTCTGTGGCACGGATGTGTCCTGCGTAGGGGGCAAGGGAGATTGCTGTCGAACCTGTGCCGCAACCGAACTCCAGCACATGGCTCTGCTTGTTAAGAAGTGCACGAATTCGGGATAGCTTTTCCAGGTAAGCCGGTTCATCCGCTATCGGCTGACGTGCATAACGTTGTGCTATCCAGTCCCAGAATCTTGCCTGATTGTTCATATTGATGGCCCCTTTAAAGTAGTACCCTGGCCCAGGTGGTTCGCAGGCATAGTACGTCAGCATATACCTGGCATCCTCATCTGAACGTGAGCGCCGCGCGTACATTGTTCACATAATCCTTTCCAGGAGAAACGACCAATATGACCGATGTTGCTCTTTTCCCCATTCCCGGTGCGGTCTCTTTTCCCGGTGTTCCGCGTGACCTGCACGTGTTTGAGCCGCGTTACAGGGCGATGGTGAAGTATTGCCTGGAGCACGAACTGTCCATGGGAGTTTGCCATACCCGCAAGGTCATACATGCAAAGCAAGTAGACCAGACGCGTGAAGAGGTCCTCCACAGCAACCAGGCGACCTATCAGCCGGAGCAGGTTCTCTCGGCCGGCCCCGTTGAACTCTTGCAGGAACTGGAGGATGGCAGGCTGCTCATTCGCGTCAGGCCCGATCGTCGGTTGAAGCTGGCCTCGGAAAAGCAGACCCTGCCGTTCAGCATATGGCAATGTGAGCACCTTCCAGACCAGCCGGTAGTGGGCGAGCAGCGAGAATTGCTTGCTCTGGCCAAAGCCAAGATCCTGCAGCGCCTAATGGTTCTCAGTCACGACTTTCCGGAACTAAAGGCAGTTTTGTCCGGTGATTACTGGAAGCGCATGCCGGCCGAAGAGTTCAGCTTTGCGGTGACCGGAATGATCAGCATGCCTGGTGATATGGCGCAGGCATTGCTGGAAGAGACAGCCCCTCAGCAGCGACTCGACAGTATTCTGGAGATGATAAACGGGGTGCGGGTATAGTCTGGCGGTTAGGCTGCTGCCCTGGTGAGGTGGAGTGCTGCGCTCACGTGGAGGATGCGTCTGCTGGACAGGCATGGTCCGGCATTCTGCTGACGCTGCAACTGCGTTACGTTTCGTCTGGTACATCGTACATTTCCTGATAACGGCGAAATAGCGCCCGTTCCTCACCGCGCGTTACGTACTCGTGCCTGCCGAATTGGCCCTGGGGTTTTGATGCCAGGTAAGCCAGCATGTCTGTTCTGGCCTCAGCGCTCACCGTCATGCCGAAGTGTGCATATATCTTTTCGATGCAGGCCATAGGCTCGTCCATCAGGTCCTGGTAGCGGGAGTCTGTAATGTTGGCTGCGGGCACGATACCCGCTTCTCTCTGGTCGATAACATGCTCCAGTCTCTGTGCCGTCGCCTCGCCCATAATGATGTTTTCAAACAGTTCGGCATTGAACGGCTGGTCGCTGCGCATGCTGTAGAGCGTGCCCATAAGGCTGGCGGTGGATGCCATGCACTTGATGGGGTCCCGGTGCGTCTGCACGATCCGGGCATCCGGGTACACCGCAAGCAACGTCTCCAGGTGCACCTGGTGTTCTGGCGCTTTGAGCAGCCAGCGTTTACGCGGGTTTTTCCACTGCAAAATCTGCAGAATGGTTTTGTGATACTCATACACCGGCAAATAGTCTGCCTGCGCGCACCACATACTGTAACTTGGCGTTTGGTGCAGGGCGGCTATCTGGTCGCTGATGAAGGTGCCCACCATCAGTTGTCCGCACTCAGAGGGAATGGTGCCTCCCATTTCGTGCATGCTGGCGAAGGCCGGGGCCACGCGACTCCATTGCGTCGCCAGTTGATGCGCCACGGCTATTCGTGGGTCGGTTTCATAGCTTGCCTGCTCCGGGGGCGGGCAGGGCATCATTGCCTCCCAGGTCAGGGGAACACCCACTTCCGGATCCTGGGCCAGTAGCTCGAACAGAATAGAGGTCCCGGAGCGGGGCAGCCCTGCGATGACCATGGGGGCCTTGATGTCTTGCTCGAGAATTTCGGGGTTCGCTCTGAGCGTCTCGGTGACCTGCAGTCGGGTGCTTAGCCAGAGGATAATGTCGTTTCTTGCCATCAGTCGGCCCATCAGGGTCAGTTGCGCCTCCTCTTCCAGTGCTTTCACCAGAACGGAGAAAGGTTCACGCCAGCCCTCGTCGCCGAAGTCGGACAAACCAATGGTCCGGCATGCGTGGGCGATCAGTGAATCTTGATCCAGTGGCACAACAGCCGACAGGTTAAAGCAGCTGCCCTCCCTGTTGACCGTTGCCAGCCACTGCGGGTGAGGGGGCGCGATCCAGAGTGGAGTGTCAGCGTTGCTCATTGTCATGTCCTGGGTTCTGGCTTGAGAGTTTTGACCAACTGCAAGCAGGCAAGCTCGGCTTCTCAATTAGTATGGGAAGCGCTTGAGCACGCCGCGCCTGCGGGCCATCAACTGTTCCTTGCGTTTTTCGGGAGACAGGGTTTTGACACCCTCTCCGAGCATTGTCTGCAACTGCGCATACTTTAGCTGTGTACAGTCGGGTTTGGGATAGTGGTCTGCATTCAACCAGCGTAATGCAATGTAGCCTTCATGGTGCCCTGAAGGGTCCAGCCAGTTAGGCACACCAGGGTCCCGGTGAGCCACTACCACAATCAGCTCGCCGCTGTCTTCCAACTGGGCATGGTGGCAGTTTGTGCTGCACAAACGATAGCGGTAGTCCATCGACTCCCACCAGTAGTTGCCGAATTCGACCGCCCAGTAACTGGCATTGGGCGGTGTCACACGTATCACCAGTACTTCATCTTCCGGCACCTGCCAGAAGCAGATCAGCGGCTCTCCGCCCGGTGTCGCGTCAATGGGGTTGTCGTCCAGTTGTCGATAGGAAACGAAATCGTTGGGGCGGGCTTTCCACTGGTCCAGCATGTTTGCCCAGTAAAAGGTTGACTCCCTGATCCACGCGGCAGTATCGGCCAGCCCTTGCTGAAGGCGTTGCGGTGTCAATATCGGGTCGTGGGTTACGTCGCTGAGGCAATCGATACGCGCCGTCATTGGCGCTTCATTCTCCCAGTCGGCAAAGAACTGCCTGAAGGTGATGCGCCAGGCGCCGGGCGTGGTTTTTATGAAATTGCCCGGTTGCTCGTGGGGTCCGACGATTAACTCGAAAGACCCATCTTCCTGTGTCTCAATGTCGCTATCAATCAGGTTGCCCACGACGCGGCCACCCCAGGGCGTATTGCCGTCCTCCAGAACGGTGACAGCAAAATAGCGTGATGTGCCACGGTTGCCTGAAATGCGATAGGTGTGTTCGCCGTTGATGGGAGCGCCAACATAAAGTGCGTCGGTATTGTCGCCACCCTGCTTGCGCAATGGGTCAAAGTAGTGGAGGAGTTCTGGAAAGTCGGGGTCGGTGTTTTCCAGCTGAAACTGCAAACCCAGAGAAACGTTTCGGGCCAGCAGCCTGAAACCCTTGGCGCGGTCTATGTCGCGGCTTGGTGCACCGTCCTTGAATACCAGTTCGCCGGCTGCCTTTAGTTCATCGCAGAAGTGCTCCCAGCTGGCCTTCAGGGCTTCGTCGTTAGGGTTATCACCAAACATATTGTGTTATCACCTCTCGTATGCTGTTTGTGAGTCGTTATCAGCGATGTGTTCAGGGTATTCTTTGTCCTGCGAGGGAAAAGTTCGTATCCTGAAACAGATTTCAGTTCGGGGCAGTGTATCGGCCGCCAGGAAGCTTCAGTGCGCCTTTGGTTGCCGCCTTTACTCGCGGACCAGCATAACAAGCCTGCCGGCTTATGGAAGTACGCTGCCCAAGGCGCAGATACTTCCCGCTGCCCACACGGCGGACGCGTACTCTGGTTGTAAGTCACTTTCCCCAATGTTTCAGCTTGACCTTCCGTCAGGTGGAAGGTGTAATCTCGGAACAATAGAGGCATGACTGAACCGACCGTCAGCAAAACCCGGTCTCAAGCGGTGAACAGATTGCGCATATTCATCACACGACTGTTAACCATCCTGCTGTTACTGCAGCCAGTGTTGGCGTCAGCAGTTCCGTGTCTGATGGTGCCCGGTTCGCAGGACAACCTGTCTGCGATGGCGATGCCCGGTATGGCGGTGTCCGCGATGGAAGGCGTCGATCACAGCGCGCACCATGGCATGGCAGAGGGCACGTCTGCTGACACCGCATCCGGAACGTGCTGTGACAGCGGTTACTGCTCTCAGGGGGGCTGCCTGTCCATCAGCGCCACGGTCAGCTCAAGCACTATTTCTCATTTGCCCTTGTATGGCCCCGTCTTCCAGTCGGTATCCTCTATTCTCCCGGATTGGGCCCCGCAGTCTCCCTACCACCCACCCGCTTCCTAGTCCCACAGGATAGGTGCGCCTGAAATTTGGCGATCAGCACCTGTTATCGCCTGACGCTATATCAGGCTCCAGTCAAACCGCTTCGATCAATGCGTAACGCAAGCAGTGCGCGACGCCGATGAAGCGCACGGATGGTGGGAAGGAACGTGAAGACAGCAATTATTTTTCGAGCACAATCAGCTTTTTCTGTTGTGTTGATCGCAGTTCTGCTGCTTGTTTCAGCACAGGGCAGCGCGGCCCTGTCGCTGGAGCAAGCGGTTGCAGTCGCGCTGGAAGGCGACCCCTGGATCGATGGTAGTCGCTATAGACAGCAGGCACTGCTGGCGCAAAGCACGGCAGCGGGTTCACTGCCAGATCCGGTGATCAATGCCGGCTTTGCCAACCTGCCTACAGACACCTTCGATTTCAACCAGGAGGCGATGAGCCAGTTCAAGCTGGGTGTTGTGCAGGCGCTGCCGCGTGGTGACAGCCGGGCGTTGCGCCAACGGCAATTGCAGTTCCTGGGAAATCAACATCCCTATCAACGGGAAGATCGTCGTGCCCGGGTGCAGGCTGAAGTGTCAGCTTTGTGGCTGGATGCCTGGCGCGCAAGGGAGATCATCCGGCTGATAGAGGCGGACCGTAACCTGTTCGAGCAACTGGTGGATGTTGCGGAGTCGAACTATGCAAATTCCCTTGGCGGGACAAGGCAGCAGGACCTGGTTCGGGCGCAGTTGGAGCTTACCCGCCTGGAGGATCGCCTGGTAGTGCTGCACGAAGAACTCGAAACCGCCGTTGCGCAACTGTATCAGTGGTTGCCGGGCACGGTGTACAGCAACGGATCCAGTGCCCGTGAACTGCCGCCGGTACTGCCAACTATCGCGCTACTGTCTGCCGATTTTTCGCCTGCCCGGGAAACGCCCTCGCAGCAGTCGCTCGCTGAGAGACTTCGCCATCACCCTGCCATTCGGGCCGTTGACTGGAAGCTTGGTGCCAGCGATACCGGCGTCGAATTGGCGGAGCAATCGTATCAGCCCCAATGGCAGCTGAGTGCCAGTTACGGCTACCGGGATGACGATCCGACAGGCGCAGAGCGGGCAGACTTCTTCTCGTTTGGGGTATCGTTTGATCTGCCCCTGTTCACGTCGAAGCGACAGGACCAGAGTGTCAGGTCCGCAGTGGCCACGGCCGAGTCCGTGCGCACAGAACGAACACTGCTGCTGCGCGAGATGACTGCGGGGTTGATTGCCGAGCATGCACGGCTGCAGCGACTTGATCAGCGCGATGCACTCTACGCTTCGCGTTTGTTAAGCCAGATGAGTGAACAGGCTGAGGCATCGCTCGTAGCCTATACCAACGACGATGGTGACTTTGCCGAAGTAGTGCGAGCTAAAATCGCCGAGCTCAATGCCAATATTGATGCAGTGGGTATCAGGGTTGAACGCCAGCAGACGATCGCACGGCTGAACTATTTTCTTGCGTCAAGCAATAACCTGGAGGGCCTGTGATATGAGCAAGTTCATGCAGTACGCACTGCTACTGTTGCTTGGCATTGCTATCGGGATGGGGCTGAAGACGATATCTGATCATCTTTTATCGGCCAATCAATCTACCGTAAACGAAGAGGACGAGCCGCTTTACTGGGTGGCCCCCATGGACCCTGAGTACCGCCGCGACAAGCCCGGCAAATCCCCTATGGGAATGGACCTGGTGCCGGTGTACGCCGCTGAGAAACAGCCCGGTGTGGTCGAAATCTCCCCGCAGATCGTCAACAACCTGGGCGTGCGCACGGTGCGGGTAAGACGCTCAAGCCTTGGTCAGGATATACGCACCGTAGGCTATGTGCAGTACGATGAGGATCGCCTCATACATATACACCCCAGGGTAGAGGGCTGGATAGAGAAGCTGCATGTAACAGCGGCGGGGGACCCTGTGTCGCAGGGAGCTGCGCTGTATGACCTTTACTCACCGCAACTGGTGAATGCCCAGGAAGAACTGGTGCTGGCAATGCGCCGCAGTAATACGCGTTTACTCAAGGCAGCCGAAGATCGCCTGTTGTCGCTGCAACTGAGCAGTGATTTCATTGCCGCCCTCAAACGTGATGGGGTAGTGCGGCAAACTGTCACCTTCCGCTCACCCCAGAGCGGCGTGGTGGACAACCTCAATATCAGGGAGGGCTTCTTCGTCGGCCCGACAACCACGCTCATGTCCATAGGCGCGCTGGAGGATGTGTGGGTTGAGGCGGAAGTGCTCGAGAGGCAGGCAGGGGAGGTTCTTGTTGGCCAGCCGGTGACAATGCGCCTGGATCATTTGCCGGGTAAAGCCTGGCAGGGACAAGTGGACTACATCTACCCGTCACTGGAAGCGACGACCCGGACCCTGCGTGTGCGACTTCGTTTCCCCAACGCTGACAGGGATTTGCGGCCCAACATGTTTGCACAGGTCACAATTCACTCGCACGACGATGACGAGGTACTCAATGTACCGCGCGAGGCACTCATACGAACGGGTAAGCAGGACAGGGTGGTTCGCGCACTGGGTGAGGGACGCTTCAAGTCGGTCGAGGTCAGAACGGGCCGGGTGGCCGGTGACCATGTAGAGATACTGCAAGGTCTGTCCGAGGGCGAAGAGGTGGTATCTTCTGCCCAGTTCCTGCTGGATTCCGAGTCGAGTAAAACATCCGATTTCCTGCGTATCGACGGCCCGGAGACGACACCCGGGGTGCATCACTCACAGGGGCATGATCATGATTGAAGCGATAATTCGCTGGTCTGTCGGCAATCGTTTTTTTGTGCTGTTGGCGACCACTATCCTGGTTGGCGCGGGTATTTTCTCACTCAGGAATACACCGGTAGATGCGATACCTGACTTGTCTGATGTGCAGGTCATTATCAAGACCAGCTACCCGGGGCAAGCGCCGCAGGTGGTGCAGGACCAGGTTACCTATCCCCTCACCACCGCCATGCTATCTGTTCCGGGTGCTGTGACCGTGCGCGGTTTTTCCTTCTTTGGCGACTCCTATGTGTACGTCATCTTTGATGAGGAAACGGACCTGTATTGGGCCAGAAGCAGGGTGCTGGAATACCTGAGCCAGGTTGCACCTTCTCTCCCGCCGGCGGCGCGGCCGCAGCTTGGGCCGGATGCGACCGGCGTGGGTTGGGTCTACATCTATGCGCTGACCGATCGCACGGGCAAGCATGACCTGGCTCAGTTGCGCAGCCTGCAGGACTGGTTTCTGAAATATGAATTGCAGGCCGTACCGGGCGTCTCTGAAGTTGCCACCGTAGGCGGCATGGTCAGGCAGTATCAGGTCAAGGTGAATCCTGATCGGCTCCGCGCCTTCGGTATTCCGCTGGCACACGTTCAGCGTGCTATCCGCGAGGCCAACCAGGAAGTGGGAGCCTCGGTGATTGAGATGGCCGAAGCCGAGTACATGGTGAGAACCTCGGGCTATATTGCCGGTGTCGATGATCTCGAGAGCATTCCGCTGGGCGTCAATAGCAATGGCACGCCGTTGCTGCTGCAAGACATCGCCGACATCGGCACCGGACCGCAGATGCGGCGCGGCATCGCTGAATTGAACGGTGAAGGCGAGGTCGTGGGTGGCATCATTGTGATGCGTTCCGGCGAGAATGCCCAGGCCACTATCGAGGCAGTCAAAAGCAAGCTGGCAGCGCTTGACTCGAGCCTGCCCGATGGCATCGAGCTGGTCACTGTTTACGATCGATCGGGATTGATACAGCGCGCGGTCAGCAACCTCTGGCAGAAGCTGGGAGAAGAACTGGTTATGGTGGCGCTGGTCTGCATCCTCTTCCTGTTTCATTTACGTTCCTCACTGGTGGCGATAGTCAGTCTGCCGGTGGGCATTCTGGTGGCATTCGTGGTGATGCATCTGCAGGGGCTGAATGCCAATATTATGTCGCTGGGCGGTATCGCGATTGCGATTGGTGCGATGATCGATGGCGCTATCGTCCTGATCGAAAATATGCACAAGCATATAGAACGCACTCCGTTAACCGATGAGAACCGCTGGCGCGTTGTCACCGAGTCCGCCGTAGAAGTAGGCCCTGCCCTGTTCTTCAGCCTGTTGATCATCACGGTCAGTTTCATTCCCGTGTTTGCCCTGGAGGCACAGGAAGGGCGAATGTTCTCGCCCCTGGCTTTCACTAAAACCTACGCCATGGCCGCGGCGGCGGCTCTGTCCGTCACCCTGGTGCCGGTGTTGATGGGATACTTCATCAGGGGGAGAATTCTCGAGGAGAAGAAAAATCCGGTCAATCGTGTCCTGGTGCGTGTGTACCGGCCCCTGCTGGCTGCGGCGTTGGCGCATCCCCGGGCAACGCTGTTGGCTGCCTTGCTGGTATTGCTGAGCGGGCTATGGCCGCTGTCGCAGACAGGGAGCGAATTCATGCCGCCGCTGGATGAAGGTGACTTGATGTATATGCCCACCACCTATCCGGGAATATCGATTGGAAAAGCGCGGGAACTGCTGCAGCAGACAGACAAGTTGATTCGCACGGTACCGGAAGTGAAAACCGTATTCGGAAAAATCGGGCGAGCCGACACGGCAACAGATCCTGCGCCGCTGACCATGATCGAAACATTCATCCAGTTAAAACCGGAGCATGAGTGGCGGCCCGGTATAACGTCTGCCGATATAAGGCGTGAGCTCGACAGTGTGGTGCAGATTCCCGGGTTGACCAATGCCTGGGTCATGCCGATCAAAACACGCATTGATATGCTGGCCACCGGTATCAAGACACCGGTGGGCATTAAAGTGGCTGGCCCCGATCTGGCAGTGATCCAGGATATCGGCCAACGCCTTGAGAGCATTCTGGCAGACGTGCCGGGAACGGCCTCGGTCTATTCAGAGCGGGTTGCAGGTGGCCGCTACATCAAGATCGACATTGATCGAGGCCGGGCGGCGCGCTATGGGCTCAATATCGCCGATATACAACAAGTGGTTGCCACTGCGATTGGCGGCATGGATATCACCACGACGGTGGAGGGGCTGGAACGCTATCCAGTCAACCTGCGTTACCCGCAGTCCTATCGCGAGTCGCCGGAGGATCTGGCGCAGTTGCCCATTGTCACCCCTTCCGGGCAACGTATCGCACTGGGTGACGTCACCCGCATACAAATAGAGGACGGGCCGCCCGGGATCAAGAGTGAGAACGCAAGACTCAATGGCTGGACATTCGTGGACCTGGACACGTCCGACGTGGGCCGTTACGTGAGCAGGGCGCAAGACATTGTCTTGCAGCAGTTGGACCTGCCGGCGGGATATTCTGTGACCTGGTCCGGGCAGTACGAGTACATGGAACGCGCCAAACAACGCCTCGGATACGTCGTGCCGCTAACGCTTGCTATTATCGTGGTACTTCTCTACCTGAGTTTTCGCAGCTTCGGGCAGGTGTTGATCCTGATGGGGTCACTACCGCTGGCGCTGGTGGGCAGTGCCTGGCTGATGTACGTTCTCGACTTCAATTTCTCCATCGCCGTCGGTGTCGGCATGATAGCGCTGGCCGGTGTTGCGGTTGAAACGGGGGTGATAATGCTTGTCTATCTTGACCAGGCGTGGACAAGGCTGACAAAGGATTCCAACGGGGCTGTTAGCGCAGAGGCGTTACAGACAGCAGTGCTTGACGGTGCCAGCTTGCGCGTTCGTCCCGTGCTCATGACCGCAGCCGCGACAATTGCCGGCCTGCTGCCAATTCTGTTCGGCAGCGGCACCGGCTCGGAGGTGATGAGCCGGCTTGCGGCGCCCATGGTGGGCGGAATGATCAGCTCGGTACTGCTTACGTTATGGGTGATACCCGCCATTTATCTCCTGTGGAAGAGACGCCTGTTGCGCAGGGCGGATGCTCATTGACCAGAGAGTCTCTTGGCAAAGGAAATGGCATAGACCGTTGAGCGCATTTGCAGGAACGGGTCGGCGCTCGGGCTGAAGCCTGCTGACAATACTGTCGGGTCAAAGTTGATCACTGTGCAGTCGTCACCACCGCTTGCCTCGAGGTGCACGGTCGCAAGTGTTATCTTGCGCCGTTCCCCGGGCCATTGCACGGAGGGGTCAACGTCATCGTCGGCGTCCTCACCGATAATGGCCTGTAGCGTGAAACTGACCTGTCCCCTAGTTGCTTATCGTTTCAATCAGCAATTCCTTGAACCACTGATGTAGCGGGTCTTCAGCCAGCACAGTCGGCCAGATCAGTAACTTGTCTATGGGTGGCAGAGTCAATGGGAAGGGGCAGCTTTTTACGGCGAATCGAGACTTCAGGAACGCTCCCATACCGGCCGGAACGGTGCAAAGCGCATCTGTGTTTTCGAGCACCATCGCAGCGGAACTGAAGTGCGAAACCTTTGCCAACAATTTCCGCTCTACCTTATGTTCACTCAGTAGTTCATCAATGCGTGTCTTCTGCTGGCTTGAGGTGGAGATGAGTACATGCTTCTCCTGGTTGAACTGTTTCAGGCTAAGCTTTTTCTTGATACGCGGGTGCTTCTCGCTACAAATTACAACCAGCTCTTCCTTGCCTACTGCGTGGTAGTCCACGCCGGGGCCTGCGGGCGGTTGAAAGTAAATTGCAAAATCATTCTTGCCCAGTTTGAAATCGGCGGGCACCCCCTCGGTTGAGAGGGGTTGTAAATCGAGTCCAACATGCGGGGCAGCTCGTTGCAGCCGCGGCAGCAGGGCTGCCAGGTGGACGGTCTCAAAGTAATCACCGCATACCATGGTAAAGGTTCTTTCGCTCGTTGACGGGTCAAGGTTCTTTGGCGTCAGGCTCTGGCGAATTTGGGCCAAAGCGGGAGCCAACTCCAGATACCAGGCCTGGGCTCGCGGCGTGGGTTCCATTCCCTGCCGGCTGCGAATAAACAATGGGTCGTTCAAAGTGACCCGAAGACGCTGCAATGCCGCACTCATTGCCGGCTGACTCAGGCCCAAGCGAACGCCAGCCTGGGACAATTGGCCGGTCTCCATAACAGCCTCAAAGATGGTAAGCAGGTTCAGGTCGATACCTTTGAGATTAAGCCGGGATTTCATAATATTATTTCTATGGATGAAATATATATTAAATATCAATTTTACTTATGGCACAAATTCGCCTAGTTTCATTGTCTCGCTTAAAGTTTGTAGAACGGAAAAAGTCGGAGTGGAACCAGTATGAAACGATATGACGGTCTCAATCGCGATATGGTTGAGCGCTTTGCCCCCCGACCAGGGCGCCGCGCGTTATTACCGCCATTGTCGGACAAGGCGCAGGTCGCGCTGATGTGCCGAATGCTGTTCAAGGAAGGCTGGAATGAGCATATCGCAGGCCATATAACCTATCGCCTGGATAACGGGAACATACTCACAAACCCCTGGGAATTGAGCTGGGATGAGGTCACTGCAAGCGATATCGTCACCGTGGACAGTGAGGGTGAAATTATCGACAGTGACTGGAATGTGACGCCGGCTATAGGCCTGCACCTGCAATTGCATGCCCTGAGGCCAGATGTTCATGTGGTGATTCACAACCATGCTCATTGGAGTGGTATTTGGGCAAGCCTGCAAAAAGTGCCTCCGGTATACGACCAGGCGGGAGCGTATTGCGGCAGCCAGCTGCCGTTATACAATGAGTACGCTGGCACTTTTGAGGATGAAAAAACCAGCCTCTCCGCTGCCGAGGCGCTGGGTGATGCGCGCTGGGCACTCCTTGCCAATCATGGGTCGCTGGTGGTCGGCAAAGATCTCCGGCAGGCTCATCTGCGAGCCATTACACTTGAGTGGCGGAGCAAGCGCGCCTATGAAGTGATGCTTGCCGGTGGTGCCACCCCGTTGGCGGATGAAGAGGTCGAAAAACTGACTATCGCGGACCAGAATGGCTTTCCGTTCTGCTGGGAGGCGATGGCGCGGCGTGAGCTTCGCGAAGACCCGTCAATTCTGGACTGACTATCGCTGCATCGAGGAATAAACATGGCTTTACTGGTTACCCCCCTGAACAATGTTGGTGTCGAGGTCTCGGGCTTTGATATCGGCAAGCCCATAAGTGATGCGGTGAAAGCTGAGCTCAAGGATCTATGGTACGAACACGGCATTTTGTTGTTCCGAAACCAGGATATTACCCCTGAAAAGCAAATCGAGTTCAGCCGCATTTTCGGCCCGCTGGAACTACACCCACTGAAGGCGACGACATCCGAGGCGAATCCGGAATTGTTTGTGCTGGAGAACGGTAGCGACAAGGATAAGTTCTTCACCGCTAGCTATCACGGCGAAGAGATAGTGGGTCGACTGGACTGGCATATAGACCTGCACTATACCGGTCGCCCCAATCATGGCGCCCTGCTGCGGGCGGTTGAGCTTCCTTCTTCCGATGGCCTCACCGGATTCGGTGACCTGGTCAAGGCCTACGAAGCACTGGATGAGCCGACAAAAGAATTGCTGGATAAGATCGAGATTGCCTACAGCTTTTCCATGCAGAGGAAGCACATGCGCTACGTGGATCTTGACGGCTACGAGCCCGGGCCCTTCAGCCCGAAGAAGCCTTCCGATATGAATTACCCTGATTTTTCCGATGCAGTGTATCCCGGTGCAGTCACTCACCCGGTAACCGGTGCCAAGGTACTTGGCGTTGTAGAACAGTTTCTGGATCGTGTGGTTACGCCTCAGAAAGCAGGCATTTCCAACGATGAGTCCATCGAATTGCTGGAGCGCCTGGTTGCCCATACCCGCAAGCCCGAGTTTCACTATTTCCACGAATGGCGCGAGGGTGACATGGTGCTCTGGGATAACTGGCGCGCCATGCACTGCGCGACAGGGACCAAACCCGGCGTGCGACGTGTTATCAATCGCACCACAATCGAGGGTGGGGTTACTCTGGGCAGGACGCTTTAGCGGCTGATCTGCAGGCCGCTCGCTGCTACTATCGCCAGGGTCGTACCCACGCGGGGCTTGTTCTGCTCAAAGCCGAAGGCAAACCGTGTTCAAGCTGCCTTGAGCGCCGCAATTGCCCATGCGGCGTCTGCGTCTTGCGCCGGGTCTGCAGGCATGGGAAAGGTGACCCTGCTGGACAAGCCGGCAAAGCGTTCGCGGTAGACTGCTGCGATCTGCTCGTAAGTCCCTCGCGGTACGAATTTCTCCAGCATCTCGTCTGTCACAATTGCCGGCATATCCTGCCATGCGCCGCTACGGGTCATGTCCAGCAATTGCTGGCCCTTCTCCTGCCAGCCGAATAACTCGAGACTGGGCCAGTAGGCCGGCGTGGAGTAGAGGAAGCCCAGCAGTTGCCGCTGCTTTTCCCATTCTTTGGCCACGGTTGCCTCATCCACCCCGGTTGCCGTCAGTGGGCCGAGAAGCAGGTGGAAATCTTCGCCGGAACTTCCGGCCTTGTCGAAGCCCTGTTGCAGGCGCGGCAGGCACACATCGCGTATGTACTCCGGGGGTGTATTGGTGGGATGGGTGATCATTCCGTCCGCGATGCGGCCGACCATGCGGGTCATGTCGGGACCTACTGCACCGCACAGTATCGGTATGTCGGGGTGGTCGATGGGCCCTGGGTTGAAGAAGGGCTGCAGGCGGGTGAACCGGTAATGCTCTCCCTCGTAGCAGAGACGCTCACCGGTCTGGAAACTGTGAAAGATAGCCTTGAGTGATTGCACATACTCACGCAGCTGCGACACCGGCTTGTCCCATCGCGCGCAGTAGCGTTGCTCTATGTTCTGTTTAATCTGTGTGCCCAGACCCAGTTCAAAACGTCCGCCAGACATTTTCTGCAGGTCCCAGCTGGCGATCGCGACCGTCATCGGGCTGCGCGGGAAAGCGACCAGCACGCCGGTGCCAACCAATAGCGTGTTGGTGGCATTGAGAGCCAATGCAGCCAGTAGCAGGCCATCGTGAATTGCGTCCGGCACCTGCAGGCCATCAAAGCCCATCGCCTCTGCGCGTGCTGCATGCGCCCCGATTTCTCCCGGACCCATATCTTCCGGGGTGGCGGCAAACACTTTGAACATCCCTTGACTCCCTGCTAAATAGACAGCTAAACTGATGATAAGTTTAGCTTACATAGTTTGGCATTTGCAATGAGTACTTTCCCGAAACACGAATTGGGCCAGGCGCTGATGATGGCGCTGCTCGACTTCCAGCAGCGGCTTGATGCGGATCTCGCCAAACGGGGTGTCCGCGGTATACGCGCCCGGCATCGCAAGGTGTTTATGACGCTGGAGCGCAACGGCGCGAGTCGCAGCGTTGAGCTGGCAGAGAAGATTGGCGTAAGGCCGCAATCCATGATGAAAACGGTGCACGAACTGGAGGAACTGGGGCTGGTGACGCGCTCGGCAGACCCCAGTGACTCGCGCGCAAAGTTGGTGGCTTTCACCAAGCAGGGGCGGGCGTTCATCGATGAATTGACCCGCTCTACGGAAATCGTCTGGGATCAGTACGCAGCGATGGTAGATGAGAAGGAACTGCAGCAGGCAATGCAGTTGTTGTCGCGCCTGTCTGCGGCCGGTATCAGGAGCGCAGCCTGATGACCGGGAAAACGGCTTTTGTCACCGGCGCCAGCCGTGGCATCGGCGCAGAATCCGCGGTTGCGCTGGCGCGCTGCGGCTACGATGTGGTGATCACCGCGCGCACTGCTGTTGAAGGTGAGGCTCACGATCATATTGGCAAAATGTCGGCGCTGCCCGGCAGTCTTGCGGCGACGGCGGAGGCCATTCGCAGGGAAGGGCGCAGAGCGCTATCTGTGCAGGCCGATATACTCGATGAAAAGTCTATCGTCGCAGCAGCTGACCAGGCGCTGGCCGAGTTCGGCGGCATAGACCTGCTGTTCAACAACGCTGTTTACCAGGGCGATGGCAACCTGTCCCCGGTGCTGGACATCGAGCGGGCTCATCTCGATTCGATCATGCAGGGGAACTTCTACACACCACTGGCGCTGGTCAAGGCGCTGCTGCCCGGGATGCTGCAGCGTGGAGGCGGCACCATCATCAACATGGTGTCCTACACCGCGTTTAACAATCCGCCGGCCCCCGCCGATCGCGGTGGCTGGAGTTTTGCCTACCCGGCCTCCAAGGCTGCGCTGGCGAGAATGGCAGGCTCGCTGCGTGTGGAACATGCCAACAGTGGTCTTCGCTGCTTTAACCTCGAGCCGGGCACGGTGCTGACTGAAGTCATGAAAGCTGCCGGCATCACCGAGGAAGTGCTCAAGCGTTTCCAGGCCTGCTCGCCCGCCGCGATTGCCTCGGTTGTCGCCTGGCTTGCCGATAACGAGCCGCATACTGACTGGGGCGCAGAGGATGTGCTGCGCGGCCCTGCGATTGCCAAGCAGCTGAAACTGCTGGGCGCACCCTCTTTCCTGGAGAACGAAGATGGATAAAGTCCTGCTCGATAAACGCGATGGCTACGCCGTCGTAACGCTGAACAGGCCCGATGAAATGAACGCGCTGTCGCGCGAACTGCGCGCTGATTTTGTCGCCGCATTTGACGCGTGTACAGCGGATGAGGCAATCAGGGTGGTGATTCTCACCGGTAACGGCCGCGCCTTCTGTGCCGGCTTCGATCTCAAGGAGTTGTCTTCCAGCGGGGAAGGGGATGCTTCCACTGAAGCCGACAATGTCATTGCCAGGGCGATGGAGCGATTTGATGGGCCGATTATCGGCGCGATCAACGGCCATGCGATTACCGGAGGCTTCGAGATGGCGTTGGCCTGCGACATTCTGCTCGCCTCGGAGAATGCACGCTTCGCCGACACGCACGCCCGCGTGGGTATGTTGCCGGGATGGGGTCTGAGCCAGAAGCTGCCGCGTCTCATCGGCCTCTCCCGGGCCAAGGAAATGTGTTTCACCGGGGCGCCGGTGTTTTCTCAGCAGGCTTATGAATGGGGCCTGGTCAATCATGTGCTGGCCGCGGATGCGCTGTTGCCCAAGGCGATAGAGATGGCTGAGGCTATGTGCGCTTGCGTGCCTCACGTTCTGAAACAGTATAAGCCGCTGATTGATGAGGGCTACAGCATGCCCTTGAATGAGGCGCTTGAGTGGGAAGAAACAAGGGCCATTGCGTCGGCGAAGCAGGCCTCGGCAGCGTTAATCAGTGCACGACGTGAGTCCGTGCTGGCGCGCGGCAGGAGCGAAAAAGGTGAAGGATAAAACAGCACTGGTAATGGGCGGCGGAGCCGGCACCGGCCGCGCCACGGCACTGGCGTTTGCCCGCGGCGGAGCGCGCGTGGTAGTGGCGGATATCAGGGAAGAGGGCGCGCAGCAGACACAGGCCCTGATTGAGGAAGCAGGCGGTGAGGCTGTTGCCGTCGTCGCCAATATGGCTGAGTCGGAGGATATAGCGCGGGTGGTGGAAACCTGCAAGGAGGCTTATGGCGGCCTGCACCTGGTTTCGAACAATGCCGCCCAGGCGGCTCCCAACAAGCCGTTAACGGAGCTCAGCGAGAAGGAGTGGGACCGTTGCATGGGCGTCACCCTCAAGGGCGTCTGGCTGTGCATGAAACACCAGCTGCCCTTGATAGAGGCTTCGGGCGGCGGTGCCATTGTCAATATCGCTTCCGTCTCCGGTATTCGTGGTGAAGTCTTTCAGTCTGCCTACGCCGCCGCCAAAGGGGGCGTGATTACACTAACCAAGGCCGCCGCGGCGGAGTACGCCCGTCGCGGGGTCAGGGTTAATACGGTGTGTCCCGGCGGCATTGAAACCGACGGCATGCGTTATTACCTCAAGTCGATGCCCGAGATGCGTGAGCGCACCCTCAATGCCCATGCCATGGGGCGCCTGGCGCAGCCAGAGGAGATCGCTGATGCGGTGGTCTACCTGTGTTCTGACCAGGCGTCGTTTATCACCGGGCATGACCTGGTCGTAGACGGCGGTGTGTTGGTCCGTTCCAACGTGATAGACCTTTAGTCCAATGTATTTTGATAGCGAATATTATCTGCGCGTACTCAGGCATGTCTGGTCGCTGAAGGCCTGGCGCGGGCGCAATCGCATGTTGCTTCGCCTGTTGCTGCTGGTGCCGCTAACCACGGTGTTCCACACTGTCTGTTTCCTGCTGGACTATCTGCTGTTTCCTCGGTTGTGGCGTCAGCAGGTGGTCAAGCCGGTATTCATCGTCGGTCACGCGCGCAGTGGCTCCACACTGTGTCATCGCCTGTTGGCGGCCGATGGCGAAAGCTTCAGCTATTTTTTGTACTGGGAAACGTTCTTCCCTTCGCTGCTGCAGAAAAAAGTCATCCGTGCCCTGGGTTGGGTTGATCAGCACTGGCTGGGCGGACCGATCAAGAAGCGGCTGGAAGTGTGGGACGAAAACATGTTTGGCTCGTCGCGGCACATCCACAATATGAGCCTGTGGGCTTCCGAGGAAGACCAGTTCGTCATGCGCGCGGCATTCGTGACACAGATGTGGGCACTGGATGTGCCGATGATGGATAAGATCGACTTCTATCACCTCGACAGCATGTCGCAGAAACGCAGGCAGCGCTGGATGCATCACTACCGGGAATGCGTCAAGCGTCAACTGCTGCTCAATGGGGGGCAGGGAACGCACCTGAGCAAGAACCCGATGATGAGCGGTTGGGTGGAATCCCTCATAGCGACGTTTCCGGACGCGCGGGTGGCCGTGGTGATGCGCGACCCCGCCCAGTGCATACCCAGCGTGCTCAAGCTGATGCAGTTCAGCTGGCGTGCTCGCGGCTGGAAACACGATGACTACGCCGCCTCCATGCGCGAGATGATTCAGATTTCCTTTGATACGTTTCGCGATCCACGCACGGTACTGGCCAGACATCCTGAGACGCCGCAGATCGTTGTCGACTATCGCCAGCTGACGAGGCAACCGCGTGACACAGTACTGGCGATCTACGCGGCCTTGGGCATGACTGTAACGGCCGAGTTCGACCGCTACCTGCGGGAACAGGAAAGCAGGGAGCGCGGACACAAGACCCCCTTCTCTTACAGCATAGAGGAGTTTGCCGGGGACGGTCTGTCGCGGCAGCGCATTGAGACCGAGCTGGCGGATTTCTATGAGACGTTTGACTGGCCAAAGGGAGAGCAGGGATGAGTGTACTGAAAGGGCGGGTAGCATTGGTTACAGGCGCCAGCCGCGGTATTGGCTACGCAATTGCACAGCGCTTTGCTGCAGAGGGCGCGGCGGTCGTGCTGTGTGCCTCTCGGATGGGTGCTCACGGTAACCTGCAGGGCACGCTGGAAAGCGCCGTCGCCACGATCAAGGCAGCAGGCGGCAACGCCGCGGCTGTAGCCTGTGACCTCGGTGACGCAAACGCGCGTGCTGACCTCGTCAGTCGGGCCGGCGAACCCTTTGGCCCCGTCGATATCCTGGTTAACAATGCGGCGGCTTCGAGAATGCGACTGCCCAGCGAGGTCTCCACGGCGCAGCGAAATTTCATGTTCGACCTCAACGTCAATGCGCCTATTGAACTGGCGCAGCAGGCGATTCCCGGTATGCGCGAACGCGGGGCCGGCTGGATACTGAACATCAGCTCGCGCACCTGCGAGCAGCCGGTCGTGCCCTATCGCGACTCGGCCATGGCTGCGCATGTTATCGCTGCTTACGGTGCCACCAAGGCCGCGCTGAACCGCTACACCACCGGTCTCGCTCACGAACTCGCTGACCAGTGCATCTACATCAATACCCTGGCACCGGAAAATATTGTGCTCACGTCGGGTGCCGATTACGTGCGTGATATCGCCAGGCGCAGCCCGGATATGGCTGAGCCGGTAGAGATGATGGCAGAGGCTGCGCTGGCTTTGTGCCGCGGTCGTCATGTAGGCCAGAATTGCTACAGCAGACAGTTGGTACACAGCCTGGGCCTGACGGTGAAATCCCTTGATGGACAGCGTGAACTGGGTGACGCGTTTCTGCCTGCTGACTTGAACGCGACGGCCTGATCAAAGTGTATGAAACCCTATTGAGAAACTGACATGACCATGACTACGAATGAAGCGCAAGATGCGCTGCGCCAGGCCTGGGACGAGATGATCAACACGCTTCAGGAAGCCCGTGACGCCATAGATCATCCGAACTTGATGCCTCCGCCCGCCAGCGACCGCAATCTGGCGGAGGGCTATCGCTACCTGATGGGGTTCGTGCACAGTGCGGTGGAAAGGGCGTTTCACGACGACCCCGAACGACCTCAGTTCCGCAACGCTTTGAGTCCTATAACGCGCGCCACTATCGACAACGCCGATGCCATTTATTTCTATGCTCCCATTGACGGCCGTAACACCTATCGCATCCACGGGCAGGCCGGTGATACCCGTCACTGGCGCGGTGAAGCTGCGGTGACCGGGGAGCACAAGGCGCCTCACTACCTTATTTTTGAGGTCAGCAGTGGCGGCCTTGCCGGTGACTCAGGCAACTTGCAGGAGCTGCGCCCCGGCACCAAAACCCAGACCAGCATGCTCGATAGCTCCCGTATTGAGGTGAACACAGACGGCAGCTTCGATATCTTGCTGGCGCCGGAAAAGCCTGCCGGCTATAACGGCAACTTCATGTCGACCCTGAAAGTGGTGAACCGGCCGCATCCCACAGACCCGGACATGCCGCCAGAGCGCTATGCCAGCTATATCAGCGGTCGTCAGCTTTTCGGCGACTGGGAGTGCGAGGAAGCCATTTATATGGAAATAACCCAGCTGGGTGCAGAGGGGCTGCCTGCACCGGCCTTCAACGCCACCACTGCCGCGCAGCAGTTGCGCGAGTGTGGTGATATTGTGCGGGCCCAGATGCATTTCTGGAACGCCTTCTGGGCGATTCCCATGGGGACCTACGGGGAGCGTCCCGGCACGCTGCCGGGGATGGCGTTCAAGCGCAACGGCTTTAACCGAATCAACGCGGCCTCTGGTGCCACCGGTGGCGGCATGAGCACTAACTTGTACGCCGGTGGGGTGTTTGAACTGGAACCGGACGAAGCGCTTATTATCGAGAACCGCATCAAGCAGCAGCCCCATTACATTGGTTTTCAGCTGGCCAACCTCTGGGGCGAATCACTGGAGTACGCCAACCGCCTGGGCAGCCTCAATGGCAGCCAGACGCAGGTGGATGAAGACGGCGTAATTCGACTGGTGGTGGCACACCGCGACCCCGGCGTACCCAATTGGCTTGACACCAGTGGCCAGCGCGAGGGGTTTCTCACACCGCGCTGGGCGTATAGCGAGCGACCGGATGAAGATCAGTGGCCGAGCATCAGCGCGAAGAAAGTACGCTTTGATGAAATTCGCCAGCATCTGCCAGCGGCGACACCGGTAGTCAGTGAGCTGCAGCGTCGCGAGCAGGTGGCCATTCGCCAACGGCATGTGCAGCGCAGGTTCAGGCAGTTCTGATATCACCGCCGGCGGGTATGGGTGATTGCGCTTTCGGTAAGCTGATCACGCGCCCCCCGACGATCTATTGTTAAAATTGCTTGCGCACAATCATTACCGGGTCGAGCACGACGCCATTGACAATGATGTCGTACTTGAACTCCTCCTGCTTCTCGTCTGATTGCAAACGCGGCACTACCGCATTGACTACTGCATCCTGGGTGGAAATGCTGTTTTTGTCGAAAGGTGTTTTCTCGGGAAAGCGAATGGTCATGCTCTCAGGACCCGCCCACACAACTCGCTGCCCCTCTTTCACAATGACAGGGTCAACCAGTACTTCAGGCATACCATCCTCACGGACACCGATAGCGATTACAGCTGTATCTGTGCCCTTTATAACTCCGCCTTCCAGCACACTCCCGTCCCCGGACTGTGCGGGCTTGTCACGCTCTGCGGCCCCGCAGGCAGCAAGCATCAGGGCTGTTAGAATAAGTAATGTGTTTTTCATGTGAAATCTCCTGGAAATATCAGTAGTTGAAATCTGGAAAACCCTACTCTTGTGTTTGTGTCAGTACCACTTGCTGGTATTCGTCGTGATTCCTGAGTTCCTTCAACTCCGGATCTGCGTCAATGAGGTGCATTGGGTATCCGGAGGCAAGGACCTTTTCCAGCAATGGCAGCGCTGTTTCATAATCACCCAATCCTACCCAAAAACGCAGACCCATGTATAAAATATCCATATCTTCTGGCCGCAGGCTCAGGGCCTTTTCGATACAGGCTTTACCCTGTTCATGATTACCCAGGTACAGATAGGCTATAGCGAGGTGCTGGTATACATGCGCGTTGTTTTCATTGATACCCAGATGCTCTGATCCAAGTTTTACTGCCTTTCTGTATTCATCCAATGCCTCAGGCTTTCTGCCCGGCAGCATACGCAGTGAATCTGCCAGGTAAACGTAGAGGCGATAATCCGTTGGTGATAGCCGTATTGCCTTGCGATACATATCAATCGCTTTTTCATACTCGCCTGCAAAATAGTAAACAGAACCCGAGTTGGCGAAACCGGTTCCTGTTGGCACAATGTTCACTGCTTTTTCAAAAGCGTCTGCAGATTGCCGGTATTTTCCCAGGTAAAAGTAGGCTACGCCCAGGTTACTCAACTGGGGTTCGTTATCGGGCAATATAGCCAGACTGTTCTCAAGAATGCCGATTGCGTCTTTTATACGCCCTGTTTCAATCAGAAACGAGGCGTATTCTCCAGCGATAAGCACATTCCGGGGATTGTTCGCGATAGCGTCCAGAAATGTGCTCTCGGCCAGATCAAGTTTGTTCGTTGCCTGATACACACTCGCCTGTACCATTGCCAGATCAGCGTTATTGCGATCCAGTTTGCTTGCAATATCCAGAGTCTTCTTTGCCTTTTGGTAGTCACCTTTGTCGCGATAGATCATGCCTAGAGCAATGTGCGCGTGAGCATCACTATCATCCAGAGCAAGTGCGTCCAGGCAGTGCTCTTCAGCTCTCTGTAGTAGCGAGGTAACTTTGGATAGCTCGAATTTACCTCTGTAGGCGCGGCAAATACCAACGCTTGCTCCGGCAAACTTCTTATCGTGTACCAGTGCCGTGGACATCAGTTTGATCGCCGCATCATAGTTCTCTTGCGAACGAGGTTTACCCAGATACTCCAGCCCTTGCATGTAGTAATCATAGGCTGTGATATCCGAGGTGATTTTTACGGCGGCCGGACGAAAGTTGTCCAGCTCAAACTCTTTCGCCAGGTAGCTTGCGATTTCAGCGACAATGCGATCCTGCAGGATAAAAATATCCTGATACAAGCCGTCGAGCTTTCCCCCCGCAATTTGAACGTTGTCCTCACGGCGGAAAAGCCGGTAGGCGATACGAATGTTCTCACCGGCTTTTTGTATACTGCCTTCAAGGCGAACCGGAGCTCGAACGCCTTTGTCCGCCTCCAGAATATAGACATCGTGAATGTCAGCTAACTGGGAGCGAAGCGCTTCGGTGACCCCGGCACTGAAGTAATCCGGCTCCTCACTCTCACTGCTCAGATTTCTGAAGTCTGCGATTTCAACGTAGTTCGCGCTGTAGCCTGGTACCAGCCAAAGCGGAATAAAATAGAAGCTGGCTGCAATCAGGGCCAGCAGACATGCCGCGATCGGATATCGATAAGCGCCAAATTTCTGCCGGGTTTTACGCATGAAGTAGTGAACGTGGGTTCGCAAACCGATTCCACCGGGGCGTACAAGATAGACCGTAACCTTGCTATCGATATTCTTGAGTGGCTGAACCCCAAGTTTCTTGACGGGGTCAGTTATCTCGTCTTTGACAGCCTGGTAGACAGTTTCCGAGATACAGATACCGTCAGCCACAGCAAGTGGCTCCAGCCGCGCGGCAATGTTTACATCGTCACCAAGCAGCGTGTCATCCTTGAGACTTACCTCACCCAGGTGAATGCCTATTCGGGATTGCAATGGAGGTCTGTCCGGCTCCGCGTCGATGTTGTATCGCGCCAGGGCTTTTTGAATCGCCACGCCAGCGTTCACGGCTTCCCGGGCGGTATCAAAACAGGCGAATACGGCATCGCCGATGAACTGGACAACACGGCCATGGTTGTCCTCGATTTTTGCCAGCAATATGCGACGGTATTCGCCAAGTAACTCTATCGTGAGGGGTTCATCTGCCCCCATTAATTTTGAGTAACCCACGATGTCCGTAAACATCAATGCGAGTTGACGACGCTCCAACTTCTACATCCCTACCTTTTGCGATTGTTCGGTTATGCTCGACCTTGCTGTCAACGCCTGCTTCAGTTTCAAGCAAACGTATGCGGCACACCACCAATCTATCACGATCACTCAATCGGGTGCTTGAAAATGTAGGTGATTCACAGAAACTGTGATGTTTGGCTTTGTCCCGGACCGCGCTTGCCCCGATAGCGCGGCGATCAGCGGCTAAAGTAGTTTATAGCGTGCGTCGCCGGACCAGTTCAGTCCGCGCAGCCTGAGCCTTGTTCGTCCATTGGTGTCAGCCTGTGTATGCCGTGTACGCTGCCGTCCGGATTGATGGAGAAAAAGTCGCCACCGGCCCGATAAACGGGACTACAGCGCTTCTTTCCCTCTGCACCGGTTAACCCGCTGAGTATGACTACGCAACGCAGACCGTCTTCTGCGCTCCAGTGACCAGTGACGGTACCTGATGCCTCGCCGTTGGACCATTGATTAACCAGCCTGCCATCGGCATACCAGGCGTTGCTGGCAAGTGTGCCCGCGGCATCCTGCACCTCGGCTCTGTCGCAAACATTTGAGAAATTTTGCTCAATGGCCTTAGTAGACAGCCGTACCGCGCCTTCCGGCTGGGCAGAAGCGAGTGGCGAGAAAAGTAGCAAGACGAGCGGGCACAGCACTGTGCTCTGCGTTTTACCGGCTCCTTCACCCATGTTTTTCTCCCCATTGTTCAAGCTACAGCCAATACTGCGCCAGTTCCGTCATGGCCCGGATTTTTTCTTCCAGTGGCTCGGCAGCCGGCTCCATGACCGGCCAGGGCAGCGGTCTGCTTGGCCACGGAGAAGGGGTCACGCATGCCCATCACGTAGGCGTAGGTCATGAAGTGCAGCGTCTCGGTCACCGCGGCCATGGTGGCTGCGGTCGTGATCGGCTCGATATTGGGGATAGCAGGGTCGTAGGGGATGCCCAGCATGGGGTGGCGATTCTGCTGCACTTTTGGCAGGGCCACATGGTCCGACAGTGCGACGCCGCTGTAGCCCAGTGCCTCGGCCTGGCGTGCGATCGTTTTGACGTCCTCGCCCCGGTTGCTTTCGTGGAACCATGCCAGCCAATATTCCATTTTCTGCTGCCTCCAGGCAGTGTGATGACGGTATGTTACATCATCTTGCCGTCACGCCATGCCGCGAAATCATACTGGCGACTTGACACGGTGAGCGCCTCTTTCAGGCGACCCTGAAAGCGGGGCAGGGGACGAGAGGGTGCAACGTCAGTTGTTCCCGGGAGGGATAACTTCCCACTCAGGTGCTTCATACTCACCGATCAGCCGAAATTCTACATGCTTCGCCTGCTGGTCGATAATGGCCTGTACGCGAGGGTCAGGCCTGGCCTCCATTTCATCGCGTACCGCTTTGGACTCCCAGGTGGCAATAGCGAGCAGAACGTCGGGCTCTCCGATTTTGCGATGCAGCCGCGTGCCTTGCGCCCCCGGGGATTGCTGGATAATAGTGCTGGCCTCTATCCAGCCCTCGGCGTATCGCTCTGGCGGAAAGCCCGGCTTCATTTTGACCTCAAAGATATAGTGCACAGATTCAGCTCCTCGTTTGTCAGTACCAATGGCCTCGAAATCCCTCTGCCGATAGCTGGCCTCTGCGGCGTCCAGCTTGTAATATCGCAGGCCCTTTTGTAATCCATACGCGTCAACATGTCCGATTGGCTCAGGACAAGCCTTTTCGGAGTGGCCGCTATGCACAGTAAATATCAGGAGTAGACTGCAATGAAAACCCGATTTACAGAGATGTTCGGTATAGAAACGCCCATCGTTTGCGGTGGCATGATGCGCGTGGGTACGGCCGAACTGGCTGCTGCCGCCTCCAATGCCGGCGCGTTGGGCATTATGACGGCGCTCACACAGCCGACTCCGGAGGGTCTCACGGCAGAAATTGAGAAGTGTCGCTCGCTGACCGACAAGCCATTTGGCGTTAACCTCACGGTGGGTGTGGTGGCGACCGCCGTCAACTACGACGACTACGTGGACGCCATTATCGACAGCGGTGTGAAAATTGTCGAAACCGCAGGCCGCAGTCCCGAGCCGTTTATGGAGCGGTTCAAGGCCAATGGCATCAAGGTAATTCACAAGTGCGTTGCGGTGCGTCACGCGCTCAAGGCGGAGCGTATCGGTGTGGATGTGGTCAGTATCGACGGTTTTGAGTGTGCCGGTCATCCGGGAGAGCATGATGTGGGCGGTCTGGTGCTGTTTCCTGCCGCGACTCAGGCCCTGAAGATCCCTGTACTGGCTTCTGGCGGTATAGCCGACGGCCGTGGCCTGGTGGCAGCGCTCGCGCTGGGCTGTGAGGGCATCAACATGGGCAGCCGTTTCATGGTGACCAGGGAGGCCCCGATACATGAGGGCATCAAGCAGAAGATTGTAGAGATGGATGAAAACCAGACGCGCCTGATTTTCCGCACTTACAAGAACACGGCGCGGGTATATCGCAACGGCGTGGCCGACAAGGTCGCCGAGATTGAAGCAGCAGGTGGCGAGTTTGGCGAAGTGCACCACCTGGTGTCTGGCGCTAATCAGGAAAAAGCCTGGTCAACCGGCGACATAGAAGCAGGCATGGTGACGGTGGGTCTGTGCGGCGGTTTGATTAATGATATTCCCAGCTGTGACGAACTGGTGAAGAATATTGTTGGCGATGCGCAGAAGATCATCAATGACCGTCTGGCTGCCATTGTTTCGGGCTGACGAACGTTTGATTCACAGCGCTTTCCTTTTTCCGCAGGAGTGGGGACTTCGCCACTCCTGCGACCTGGCGTTACCGTGAGCGGCTGGCGGGGATGTGGCGGAACTGTCTCGCCTGTTGGGGCGGTTTACCTTCTCCAGTTCAGCGGCAGGCGTTGACTCACTAAGCGCAGGCCTGCCCGGAATCCACACAGGTATTGACTTCAATCGCGATGTGCACCAGGCCGATGGAGGTGGGTAGCAACGCTTTGTATTGGTCCGGTGAAAGCGGCTGATGGGCGACTATGGCTATCTGCGCTGAGTAAATGTCCGGACCAATGGACCAGACATGCAAGTCGGTAACGCGTGAATCCCCATCGGCCTCGACTGCTGTCTGCAGCTGTTCGCGAAGGGTCGCCGGAGCCTGATGGTCCAACAGCACCGCGCCAGTGGACGTCAACAGGCTGTAAGACCACCTGGCGACGAGAATCGCACCGACGATACCCATTAGCGGGTCCATCCAGACCAGGCCAAAGTATTTCGCCGCAAGCAGTGCCACGATGGCCAGCACGGATGTCAACGCATCCGCCATGACATGGAAGTAAGCGGCTTTCAGGTTGTGGTCATGTTGGTGCTGGTGATCGTGGTCATGATGCTGGTCGCTATGGTGATGGGTGTGTCCATCATTGCCCAGAATAATCACGCAGACACCGTTGACGACAAGACCCAGAATCGCCACCAGGATAGCCTGGTTAAACACAATCTCGACCGGGTTCAGCAAACGTATCGAGCTTTCGAAGGCCATAATGACCGCGAAAACGCCAAGCAGCACAGCGCTGCTGAAACCGCCCAGCGCATTGACCTTGCCGGTACCAAAACTGAAGTCACGGTGCGCGGCATTGCGTCTGGCGTAGCGGTAGGCAAAGGCAGTAATACTCAATGCTGCCGCATGAGAAGCCATGTGCAGCCCGTCTGCCAGTAGCGCCATTGAGCCGAACAGCATACCTGCGACCAGCTCCACGCACATCATGACCGCCGTGATGGCAATCACGATCAGCGTTCGGGATTCACCGGGTTTGCGCTGGTCCTGCGTGAATACGTGATCGTGTTGCCAGTCTGTGAGCTTATGCTTGTGCATTGTGGATTACTGTCCATTGCCGCGTAAAAGAGGCAAGCCTCCTTGCTATGGGCCTTGTGATGCTCAGGAAAGCCCGCGCACGGGCAACAGGGCGCCGTGGATCGCGCGCGCACTGGGTGATGCGAGGAAGCAAATGACGTCGGCGAGATCCTCCGGTGCTACCCATGAGGCAAAGTCCGCATCCGGCATGCTTTCCCGGTTGGGCGGCGTGTCGATAATGCTTGGCAATACTGCATTGACGTTGATGTTCTGCACACGCAGTTCATCGGCGAGGCTTTCGGTGAGCTTCATCACCGAGCCCTTGGCACAGCAGTAGGCGCTCATTGCGCCCTGGCCATTGAGGGCACCGAGTGCCCCAATATTGACGATTTTACCTGAGCCCTGTGTTTTCATCAGCGGCACTACGCCCATGACGGCGTTGCGCAGGGTGTCTACATTGAGGCGAAACATCAGTTGCCATTGCTGCGAGTCCGGGTCGGCCGCATCATCGCCCATGGCGAATCCTCCAGCGATATTGAACAGGGCGTCCACCCGGTCAAACTGGCCGAAACATGCCAGCGTCGCATCCCGGTCGAGCAGGTCCAGTCTCCGGTAGTCGTCGGTGTGGGACAGTGTGTTGAGGTCCTGAATATCCAGACCGGTGACACGTGCACCGTATTCCTGCGCTTTCCTTGCGGCGGCCTGGCCCAGTGTTCCGGCCGCGCCGGTAATTACGACATGCATATCAGATAGCATTTTTGCGGTGACTCCTGACGTTGTGCGAAGCTGCTATCTTACTACGTAATTGCCGCGTTGCCTTTTCACGGGCTGAGAAATTGCCCGGGTAGCTGCGACGAATCACCCGGTAACACCACGATACCTCGAGGAAGGTCTGACTATGTTCAATGCAGTGCTTATCGATAAATCAGAAGAAGACCAGGCTGAGTACCTCAAGTCACCGGGTGCCAGCGACCTCATCGATCGCGCAACGCTCTCTGAGCAGGGTAAGCCAATGCAGAGGGAGCGCTGGGCGGGTGTGATTGATGCGGTGGGCGGCATCACCCTGGCGCAGGCTCCGGGTGTTGCCGCGGATGTGCTGGCCGGAAAGATAAAGGGGCGCCTGGTTGTCGACGTGAACGCCTGATCAGGGCAATTCCACGGCCATGGCCGTGGCCTCGCCGCCGCCTATGCAAATCGCTGCAACGCCGCGTTTCAATCCGCGACGCTGCAATGCCGCCAGCAGGGTAACCAGAATACGCGCACCCGATGCGCCGATCGGGTGGCCCAGTGCGCAGGCACCGCCATTTACGTTGATCTTGTCGTAGGGTATGGCCAGGTCATGCATGGCGATCATGGCCACTGCCGCGAAGGCTTCGTTCACTTCAAACAAGTCCACATCCTCCACTTCCCAGCCGGCGGCACTCATCACCTTGCGCATGGCGGGTACTGGCGCGGTGGGGAACAGGCCGGGAGCATGCGCGTGCGCCGCGGTCGCAACGACCCGTGCGCAGATGGGTAAACCCAGCTTTTGCGCCACGCTGTTGCGGGTCATGACCAGTGCCGCCGCCCCGTCGGAAATAGACGAGGAATTTGCTGCGGTAATGGTGCCATCCTCGACGAAGGCCGGTTTCAGGCTGGGAATACGTTCCACTTTCGCTTTACCGGGCTGTTCGTCTACGCTGATGGCGCTGGTCCCGCTGCGCGTGGTCACGGAGACGGCAGCGATCTCCTCTTCGAAAGCGCCACTGGCAATGGCTGCGTTGGCACGGGTAAGACTCTCGATCGCGTAGGCGTCCTGTTCCTGCCGGGTAAAGCCATAGTTGTGCGCATTGTTCTCCGCGAATACACCCATAGCTGTGCCAGGCTCATAAGCGTCTTCCAGACCGTCCAGGAACATGGAGTCGATAACACTGTCATGACCGGCTCTGGCGCCACTGCGGTGCCGGGACAGCAGGTAGGGGGCATTACTCATGGACTCCATGCCTCCGGCCACAATGACCTCCGCTGAGCCTGCGGCCAGCGCCTCGCAGGCCATAATGGCCGTTTGCATACCGGAACCACACATCTTGTTGACCGTGGAGGCCTCCACTGACAGAGGCAGCCCTGCGCCCAGTGCGGCCTGGCGAGCGGGCGCCTGGCCGAGTCCTGCGGGCAGTACACAACCCATATACGCGCGGTCTATATGCTCAGGGTCGACGCCAGAGCGTTCTACCGCGGCGGCCACGGCGGTGCTGCCCAGGGCGGTGGCACTAACGGTGGACAGCGAACCCAGCAGTCCCCCCATGGGGGTGCGGGCATAGCCGGCGATGACGACGGGATCTGGTGACATATCTGGTCTTCCTTTTCTTACTGAATGAGCGAGACTATAGCCTCGCCGTGCTGTTGATTCTATAGCCGTGCGGGCTCAGGCCTCACTGCCTGTTTCCGCCAGCCACCGCGACGTCATATCCAGCAGTTCGCGATGACTGGCATTGGGCCCCTCAGAGGATGCGAAGCCATGCGCCGCGTTCTGAAAATGGTGATAGCGCGTAGGGACACCGGCCTCCCGCAGTCTGTCGGCAAAGGCTATCCCCTCGTCCCGTAAGGGGTCTCTCTCGGCGGTTACAATAAGCGTGGGTGGCATGTCGGCCAGGTTTTCTGCGCGCAGCACAAAGGCGCGGTCGAGGTCAGTTCGTTGCCTGCCGCGATCGCCCAGGTAGCAATCCCAGAACCAACGCATCAGTTTGCTGGTAAGCGGTTGGCTCTTCGCGTGCTCGGTATAGGAGGCAAAGCCGGCGTCGTAGTCCTGCACCGCCGGGTAGATAAGCAGTGCGCCGGAAATTTGCTCGCGCAAGCTGGGCTCCAGCGCAAGGCAGGTGCTTGCCGCGAGGTTACCGCCGGCGCTGTCGCCGGCGATCATCAGCTTGCCATTGCAGGGGCCGAAGTCACCCAGATGCTCGGCGATCCACTTAACTGCGGCAAGGCAGTCGTCGGCCGGCGCGGGGAAAGGGTGTTCGGGGGCGAGTCGATAGTCTGCGGCGATCACCGTGCAGCCGGTTTTATCACTGAGTTCAAGGCACAGGGAGTGATGGGTATCCAGGCCGCCCAGCACCCAGCCGCCACCATGAAAGTAAACGATCAACGGGCGTTCCGCGCCGCCGCTGGCATTGTAAAGCCTGCCGTGTATCGGGCCTTCGGGTGAGGGTATTTCCAGTCCGCCCCAGTGAATGTCACTGCTGTGTCCCTTCCAGCTTCTCGCGCTGACCAGCGGGTAGTAGCGACGCAGCGCCCAAATCTTCATTCTTTGCAGCAATTTCCCGTATCTCCTGTGTTTGACCGCAAGCCTGCAGTGGCCGCTACGTGTTCAACCGGTTGCCACTGGCCAGATCATCCCGAGTTGTTTGCTGGCCATAACGCTCGAATGCCTTGTGAACGCTAGCCATCTCCTGCTTGTCCAGAATCACCGGGCCACCAATGCACAATGTGCCCCAATAGCAATGGGCCTGCTCTTCTACCAGTTCGGCCAGCTTTAATGCCGTTGGCAGGTCGCGGCCGGTAGCCAGTTGCCCGTGGTTGGCGAGCAGGCAGGCCGTGGCGCCGGACAATGCCTGCAGGTTTGCCGTGGACAGCTCCTGAGAGCCGAAAGTGGCGTAATCCGCGAGCGGAATGGCATCTGAGCCGGCGGCTGCCACCATATAGTGCATGGCCGGTATTGCCCGGCGCGCGCAGGCGAGGATGGTTGCATAGGGCGAGTGGCAGTGCACCACTGCATCGATACTGGCTTTATGTCGGTAAATGTCGGCATGCATACGCCATTCGCTGGAGGGAGTGAGCTGCCCCTCGTCTACGCTGCCGTCCAGCGTCATATGCACGATGTGCTCCGCCAGTAACAGGCTGGGGTCGACACCTGTGGGAGTGATCAGCATGCCGTCGGGGGTGCGCGCCGAGACATTGCCTGAGGTGCCTTTGTTGAGTTGCTTGTCGCCCAGTGCCTTGAGCGTTAATACAATCGCCTGTCGACTCTCGGTGTTGTTACCATACACGGACATCTGTCTAGGTTCCCGAAACCAGTCAATGGACACAGTGGCGTATAGCGGCTGGCGCCAATGTCTTCGCTGCCGTGCCCGCAAGTGTGCGAAAGCATAGCAGATACCTTCCTGAAAACGCAGAATAAAGCTGCGCCGCACAGCGAGCAGCGAACGTTCCGCTGCCGGGGTAGTCTATACTTGCGGAGAAGGGAAACGCGTGGACGTGGTTATGAAAAGGCTTGTCACACTGCTGGCGTCGTTGTGCGTTGGCACCACAGTTCTGGCGCAGGGTACGCAGACAGTTTATCGCACCGTTGACGAAACGGGTGCGGTGAGCTTCTCCGATACGCCACCAGAGAGTGAACAACCGGTTGATGCGCTGACGATAGAGGTTGCGTCGCCCGTGGACCCGCAGGTGTATCAGCAGAATCTTGAAGCCATGCGTGAAACGACCGATCGCATGGCACAGGATAGACGCGAGCGGGAAAAACACCGGGCGCAGATGCGTGAGTTGGCCGTGCGAGAGGCACCGGCGCAGGCTGCGCCACCGGAAAACCTTGTCGAGCAATACAGTACGGGCTGGTACAGCGGTTATTATGGCGGACACGGTTACCGGCCAGGAAGACCGCCCTGGCGACCGGGCTACCGGCCACGGCCGGAGCACCCTGTCGTACGGCCTCCTGCCAGGCCTCTCCCGGCCTATCCGACACAGGGCAATTCACAGCTAATGCGGCCTATTCTGTCACGGGGTAATTAGCAGTCATCACTCGCTGTACAGGTAGCCGCCGTCTACTATCAGGGTTTCCCCGGTGATGAATGAGGCGCGGTCTGAGGACAGGAAAAGTACTGCGTCCGCAATTTCCTGAGGCTGCCCCCAGCGCTGTAAGGCCGTGCGCTGAATAACCGCAGCGTTTGCTTCCGGCATCTCTTTCACCGCTGCGGTCAGCCGTGTTTGCGTGTAGCCCGCTGTCACACAGTTGCTGCGTACGCCCTGGTCTCCCCACAGTTTGGCCTGGGTTTTGGCCAGTTGCACCATGCCCGCTTTGCCAGCGCCGTAGCCCGGTACCCAGGGCGCGGCCATGAACGAGGTCAGTGAACTGATCCCCACGACACTGGCGCCTCCTGCCAGTGTACTGGCGCTGAGCATGTCGAGGCACGCTTCGGACATATGGTGTCCGGAGAGCAGGTGAACACGTACCATTTCCTCAAATACGGCCTCTACAGAGTCCTCCGGCCCCGCGAGCCTGGCGTTGCCGGCATTGTTGACGAGTATGTCCAGGCCGTCCAGGCTTGCCGCCACCGCGCGTATTTCTGCGTTGTCGGTAACGCGAAGCTGGCGGAAGTCAAAGCCCGCCAGGTCCTCATCATAGGCGCTGCTGCTTTCACGGGTGCCGGTAATGGTGACGCTCGCGCCGGCATCGGCAAACGCTCTTGCGGTGGCCAGGCCGATGCCGCTGGTGCCACCGGTAACCAGTACCCTTGCTCCGCTGAAGTCAAAAACTGCTGTGGCCTTGCTCATGTGTGTCTCTCCGCTTTTGCCGGGAAGGCGTCAAAATAAAACTGGAATCGTTCGCGCAGTGCCTCGGGGTCAATGCCAAAGTCACCCTGGAGGTTGTAAATCAGCTTGCCGTGCTTGCCCCGGGGGTGGCTGTCTATGAAGTCTTGCATCTCGCCTCGCGCCTTGCCGGTAAGCTCCAGGCCGGCCTTTTGGTAAATCGTGCTGACAGTGCCCATGTCGTCAGCCATGAAGGTATGGAAAGGTACATCGATACTGTTGCTCGCAGGCAGCAGGTGGCGGGTTTCACTGCAACGCCTGAGCAGGTGTTCTATGCGGTCGCACCAGTACTCGGCCAACTCGTCGATGAGGATATTCCGGCGGTTCATGCGTTGCCCGTAGGCGAGCATCGTCAGCGTCGATTGAATCACCGCGACTGGATCGCGATGGGTTACCACGAAGGTGGCATCGGGAAACACGGTTTTCAGCTCTGGCAGGTTTTCCAGGTGCATGGGCGATTTCAACACCCACCTTGTAGGCGCATCTGCCGGCTGCAGGAACTGCATGATCTTGAGAACAGTCTTCATATACTGGTAGTGAGGCAGTTGCTCCATGGCCAGGTAGTGATCGCGGTAGCGCGGCGAGTGTGTGAACCATTCGAAGTTGTAGGAGGCGAAGTTGGGCAGCATCAACTCGATCTCCTCGTTGATATGGTCCGGGTCCATGGGATGCATGGCTGCAAGGTGCGGCACGGTCTGCTGCATCATAGCCCAGGCATCAGCGCAGCGCTGATAGCGCGGGTCTGTGCCATCGGCCAGCGGTTTCTCACCGGGCGTCGGCACAGGCTCATAGCTTTCCCACAGGGGCATTGCCCGCAAGCGGGAGTCTGCCGCCAGTAGATTCAGCAAATGCGTTGTGCCGGAGCGGGGCAGGCCGACCACCACCACGGGCTGGCGAATGTCGATGTTGTGAATTTCAGGGTGACGCTTGAGTATGTCCTCAATCAGCAGTCTGTTCCTGGCGTAGCCCAGGAGTCGATTCCTTAGACTGAGTCGGCCTAACCCGGTCAGTCCGGCATCGGCATCCCACTCAGCGCAAATCAGCTCCAGTCGCGGGCGAAAATCCTCTGCTCCGAAATCTTCAAGACCCAACGCGGCGCTGGCTTCAGCAAGTATCTCCTCTGGGTCAAAACTGACATCCACGGTTTCCCCGTAGTTCAGGGCCGCCTGTTGCACGGCATTGAACTCCGGGTTGGCGAGATCGGTAATGCGCAGTTCGCTCATCGCTGGTTGCCTCAGTTCAGTAAGCGAGCGCCGCGGTTTTGCCGCCGCGCAGTTGTTTGATACGGTCTTCCAGCCAGCCCTCCAGCCAGAAGTTTCCGGTAGTGCAGAACTGGCGTGCCTCTTCCAACAGTGTGCTGTGGACGGCAATAGCGAGGTCTGTGGCGGCGGGGTGCCCTGGCTCGGCCCCCAGTACAATATCCAGCAGGTGCAGTGCCTCCTCCTGCCTGCCCTGCATCGATTTCTCTCGAGCTCGTGCTACCAGCGCGTCGGCTCCCGCGAGTTCCAGCAGGTCCCGGTGCACAGCAGAGGACGGCACGCTGTAGAGCTCGGTGGTCGATTCGTGCTTGAACCAGCCAGCGTAGTTTTCCCAGATTGCGCGAATGCTCCAATTGAGCTTGCCGTAGCCCTGACCGACTTCGCAGGTTTCTGGCAGCGTAATTTCCTGCTGTAACTGCGTCAGCGACCGGCCTTCGTTCATACCCTTTACCACTTCATCGTGTACGTGGTGGATGGCATCGCGGTACGCCGTTATCTCGGCACGAATCAACTCGCTGCCGCTCACCGGGCCATGATGACCGTACAGCAGCAGTTGCGCATTCAGGTCCAGCACGGTTTGCGCTGCTGCGGCACAGGTAAGGGCGTCACGGTAGCGGTCGCCGCGTATCGTGACCAGGTTGGGGAAATGGCCGAAGGGACAGCCGAACAGGTTGCCGGTAAGCACGATACGGTGCCGGGGCAACCAGACTATCAGTGAGTCGTTGGTCTCGGCGCCAGCGGCAGCAATCAGCTCTACATCCAGACCACCGTGCGTAAATGCGTAACGCTGCTCGAAGGTAACGTCCGGGGTCGGTCGGTCCTGCGGGTTGAGCTGTGTATAACCGGCTTCAGCGTACTGCCGGAAAACCTCCAGGAAGGTATCCTGAAAGCGAAACGCGGAGCGCGCTGCGCGAAACGGTTGCAGGCGAGCGTCATAGGTTTGATGTTCTTCATTTCCAGCCTGGGCGATGCAATTTAGCCCCGGGTTGCGATCGCGGAAGTACTGCACACCACCTACGTGATCTACGTGGCCCTGGGTCAGGATCAGGTGGGACACCGGCGCGCTGGAGTAGGCCGCCAGATTGTGTTCATGCACAGGCGCTTCAAAACCCATGCCGCTGTTGATCATGATATTGCCCGCCGGAGTCTCTATCAGGTAGACGTTGGAGTTGCCCTCGGACATGACGATGAAGTCGTTAATACGCTGGCAACGGCCGAATGCCGCTGCCTCTGGCCCGACAGGTCGCTGTTTGTATAGGGGCGTGCGCATGCTTACAACCTCGCTGCTTTGTTCATTGCTGGCAGTCAATCATAACTTTTACCGCGGCATCGGCCTGCTGCGCCGTGGCCAGGGCATCCTGGAAGCGCGACAGGGGGAAGCGGTGGCTGATGAGCAGGCCTGCATCCACTTCACCCGCTGACAACATGGCGATGACGTCGGGGAATTCTGTGGGATAGGCCATGGATGCCATTAACTGCAACTCCCTCAGTAAAAAGTTGGTCATGTTGAACTCCACCGGGTTGAAGTGCACACCCACAACCACAATGCGCGCGCCCTTGCGTGCAGTGAACGTGATTTGTTGCAATACAGCGGCGACACCGGTTGCCTCTATGTAGACATCCGTTGCCGGCTGTTCCCCAAGCAGCGGGTCGTTGGTGATCGTACCGTGGCTGTCCCTGAGTTGCTGTGCCAACTCCGTCTGGTCGGCCTGTAAGGCGCGAAAGCCCATGTGCTGCGCAACCTGCAAGCGCCGTGGCGAGCGATCCACCAGCAATACGTTCGCAGCACCCAGGTGTCTTGCTGCGATGGCAGACGCCAGCCCTACGGGACCGGCGCCGATCACCGCCACCTGGTCGCCAGCTGCAATCTTTCCCTGCCTGGCCGCGTGCATGCCCACTGCGAGCGGTTCAATCAACGCTGCTGTCTCGAAGTCCATGTTGTCGGGCAGCTTGATCAGGCCTTCCGGATGGCTGTTGGCGCCGCGATACACCACATGTGATGCAAAGGCGCCCTGGATACCGCCACTGCCAATGGCGTTGTCGCCGCGATCAGGGTTGACAACAACCCGGTCGCCGACGCGAAACTGCGTGACATTTGCTCCCGTTTCAACCACGGTGCCGGCGAACTCGTGGCCCAGGGCAAAAGGGCTGGCAGCGCCCGGGATGCCGCCTATCTTGACGTAACTGAGATCCGAGCCACAGATTCCGCAGTTGACCACTTCCACCAGCACATCATCCGGCCCGGCGTCGGGTTTTGGTACCTGGTCCAGTGCTGTCTGGCCCGGAGCATGGACTCGGGCCTGAGTCATGGTGTGCATTGGTGATACTCCGCTTTGCTATGGTTGTTGTACACGGCTGGAACAAAGATAATACGGATGTTTAATTTTTCCTGCTATGGCACGACCTGATGAGCCCCTCCAGTGGCGGTGAAACAGACGTCGGGTTCGAAAAGGTGCACTGTAGGGTGGCACCAGCTTCTCCGGGACGAGGATGAATGAACAGAAGAATACTGACGCCTGGACCAGCCAGGAAAGGCAGGAAAGGCAGGAAAGGCAGGGCATGAGCGCGAAATGGCTTTGCCCATTATGCCGACAGCCACTGCAGGCTGCTGATGGCTCTTCGCGTTGTGCTGACGGGCATTGTTTCGACAAGGCCAAAGAGGGTTATATCAACCTCCTGCCGGTACACCGTAAGCGCAGCAGGGAGCCGGGAGACAACCGGGATATGATCGAAGCCCGGCGTCGAGTACATGGCGCGGGCCTGTATCAGCCGCTGGCGGATAAAATCAGTAGCACCTTGCAGGATGTGCTCGGTGAGAACGCTTGCATGCTGGATCTTGGCTGTGGAGAAGGCTACTACAGCCAGTGCCTGCTCGCGGCCATGCCGGGGGTGCTTTTGCATGCTGTGGACATTGCCAAGCCTGCGGTGCGACTTGCTGCAAAAGCCTGTAAACCCGCTCATTTCGCTGTAGCCAGCGCATTTGACGTGCCGCTGGCAAAGGGCAGTCTGGATGCAGTTCTGGGTGTCTTTGCGCCGGCCAGCGATGCGGAACTGGCACGCCTGATCAAGCCCGGTGGCTGGTATTTGAAAGTGTCTCCCGGCGAGGACCATCTGTGGGAGCTGCGTCAGCAGCTGTATGACACGCCGCGACCGCACCTGCCGGCAATGCCTGCGATTCCCGGTTTCGCTGCGCCCACGACCAGTCGCCTGCGGTTCTTGCTTGATTTGCAAGGCGGTATTCTGCGCGATGTGCTGGCCATGACGCCCTACGCCTATGGTGGTCTGCGTGAGCACAAAGAGAGACTCAGTGGATCGAGTTCGTTGCAAACCAGGGCAGACTTCCTGCTTACTCTCTATCGCCGTGAGGAAGATCAGCCTCGCTGAGCCGCAGAGCGTCGCGATGACCGCGCCTTTCGTTTACCGTAAGCAACAGGCCCAGCCCGAGCACAAAAAACACCAGCGTGGAGATCAATGCAACCTGGTGGTCGCCGTCGGCCAGACGGTTAATAATGCCGTAGCTGACCGGGCCGATAATTGCAGCGGCGCGATTTGCCAGCCCCCATAGCCCGAATATCTCACCGTTGTGTGATTTGGGTGTCAGTTGGCCCACCAGTCCGCGACCTCCAGCCTGGGTGGCCCCCATTGCCAGCCCGATCAGGTTGCCGGCGATCCAGACGTGGGCCTCTGTGCTGGCCTGTAGCGCCACCGCAATCGCCAGAATCCAGACGATAAGCGCGCCCGCCAGGCTGGGAACAGAGCCGAAGCGGTCCTGTGCAAAGCCGAACGTGAAGGCGCCTATCGCTGCGGTGAAATTGACCAGCATGATGAGCACGATCAATTGCTGACTGGTGAACTGGATGACTTCCTGCGCGTAGATTGCCGCGACTACCACGACTGTCGACACCCCGGCCTGGAACAGGACAATGCAGAACAGAAATCGGAACAGATCAGGTAGCCGCGCGGCATGCGTGAGCGTGTCCAGTACCTGGCCGAGTCCTGCCGCAACGTAGCCGGCTCCGGCAGGCAGTGGGCGCGGGCGTGCTCTCTCTTTGAGAAAAATGAAAGTTGGCGCAGCGGTAATGGCGAAAATCAAGGCGGTGATCAACAGGCAGACCGGCACATAAAACTCCGCTCCGAGACCCCGGGCCTCGCTGAACTGGATGAACATCAGGCAACAGGCGAGTGTGAGCAGGCCGCCGAAGTAGCCAAGGCTCCAGCCGTAGCCGGATATTCTTCCCATTCTCTCGCTGCTGGCAATCTCGGGAAGAAACGCGGCAATCAGGTTCTCGCCACTGGCAAAAGCAACAGCAGACAGGGTCAGTAACAGCATGGCCATTGCAACCTGGCCCGGCGCAGCGGTCGCCAGCAACGCGGTCGCGCCAACGCAGACCAGCGAAGCGACCAGCAGGAAAGACTTTTTACTGGCCCGAAAGTCAGTAATTGCGCCTATCACCGGCCCGCTAAACAGCACAATGAGGTTGGAGGCGCCTATCGCCAGCGTCCACAGCAAGGTTCCCGAACCCGGCTGGGAAGATTCCAGTCCCGCCGCTATCACGCCGACAAAATACGCGCTGTAGATGGTGGTAAGCACCACAGTGGTGTAGCCTGAATTGGCAAAGTCGTAGAAGGCCCAGGCAAGGATCTCACGCAGCGGGGCAGGTCCGTTCGCGGGGTGTTGTGCCAGCGGGGTCAAGTGGCGCGCTGCCACACAAGCAAAGGGAGACAAATGTTGCTCAAGAACCTGTTACAGGATCTGGCGATGAAGTCGGTGGACCAGGCCGTAGCCGTGATGCCTCGCTCCACGCCGGACCTGGCCGCGCTGCAAAAATGCAAAATAGTCTCCCACCGCGGCGAACACGATAACCGCACTGTCATGGAAAATACCCTGATGGCCTTCGACAATGCAAGTGCTGCCGGTGTCTGGGGCCTTGAGTGCGATATCCACTTCACGCGTGATCAGGTGCCGGTAATCTGTCACGATGCTTCTTTACAACGGGTCTTCAACTTGCCCGACCTGGTCGCACAACTTGAATTCGCTCAGTTGCGGGAGCGCGCCCCTGAGGTTCCGTCTCTGGCGGAGGTCGTGGCACGCTATGGTGGAGACCGGCACCTGATGCTGGAAATCAAGGCCTTTTCTCCGTTGCATCTACCACAGCAGCAACGCGCGCTGGAATCGGTGCTGGCCGGGCTACGGGCAGGCCGGGATTTTCATGTGCTGGCACTGGCCCCGCAGTTGTTTACACTGGTCGAGTTTCTGCCTCCACATTGCCTGCTGCCCGTAGCAGAGCTGAATGTGGCCCAGCTCAGTCGAGTGAGCCTTGAACGTGGCTACGCCGGGCTTGCCGGGCATTATCTGTTGCTCAGCGAGCGAATCAGGCAGCGGCACCAGAACATGGCGCAGCGAGTGGGCACCGGCTTCCCGGGCTCGCGTAACGGTCTGCTGCGAGAGATCCACCGGGGCGTTGATTGGGTCTTCAGCAATGACGCGGTAAGCTTGCAGCTGCATCTCAACGCGCTGCTTTCACAGGCGGCATCCAATGACAATGCCATGCAGTAACGCTCACCGGCTTTGGCAGGGGGCAAGCTGTATGGCGCGCCGGACAAGGCGAGATTTATCATGACTTTCGAACACTTGCGCCTGCTGCCCGAGCTGCTGCAATCGATAGCGGACGAGGGCTATACAGAGCCCACCCCGGTGCAGGCCAGCGCTATCCCTGCGGTGTTGAGCGGTCGTGATGTCATGGCAGCTGCGCAGACGGGCACCGGCAAGACGGCAGGCTTCGTCCTGCCTGTTCTGCAGCGTTTACACCGGGAAGGTTCAGTCCGGCCTCACCGTATTCGCGCGCTGATACTCACGCCGACGCGCGAACTGACTGCGCAGGTGGCAAGCAGAGTGCAGGCTTACGGCGCACTGCTGCCGTTCAGGTCTGCTGCCGTCTTCGGTGGTGTGAAGATCAATCCGCAGATAGCCAGTCTGCGCCGCGGTGTAGATATTCTCGTGGCCACTCCCGGGCGACTACTGGATTTACATGACCAGGGTGAAGTCGATTTTGTCGCGTTACAGGTACTGGTGCTCGATGAAGCAGATCGCATGCTGGACATGGGTTTCATCCACGACATTGAGCGTCTCATCAGCTGGCTGCCGTCGACACGACAAACTTTGCTGTTCTCCGCGACGTTTTCTCCCCGCATTCGCCAGCTTGCCTCCAGCCTGCTTCGCAACCCGCTGCAGTTGGACGTGGCGCCAGCCAATGCCACTGCAGATAAAGTGCGGCAGTGGCTGTATCCGGTGGACAAGAAGCAGAAAACAGCACTGCTCAGTCATCTCATTGAAACGCGCAACTGGCAGCAAGTGTTGGTATTTGCGCGCACCAGGGAGGGGGCTGGTCGCCTGGCGCAACAGTTGGACAAGGCTGGCCTGAATGCCGATGTGCTGCACGGGGATAAGGGGCAGGGTGCGCGTACGCGGGCGTTAACCCGATTCAGGCAGGGTAAGGTCAGGGTGTTGGTTGCCACCGATATCGCGGCGCGTGGTCTGGACATCGTGCAACTCCCGCAGGTGGTGAATTTCGACCTGCCCAATGTCCCGGAAGATTATGTGCATAGAATAGGGCGCACCGGGCGCGCCGGTGAGTCGGGCAGGGCGTACTCGCTGGTCAGTGCGGACGAGATCAGGCAGCTCAATGCGATAGAACAGTTGATAGGGCGGCACCTTGCCCGGGAATATGTCGACGGTTTTGAGCCTGTTCATGAGGTGCCAGCCAGTGCGGCACTGCGCAGATCGCACAGGCAGCGGCGCCGCAGCACAGGGCATGCGGGTAGGCCCACAACAGTGCGCAGCAGCGGCAGTAAACGCGCTGCCAGCGGGCCATCAGGGAGGCGTCGCAAACCCAGAGCGGGATCCCCATCGGGCTCCCGAAACAGGGGCAAGTGATGATGCCCGGGGCAACTGCCAGGATTGCAGGCAGTCGAGAGAAAAAACTTGCCCGAATTGTAGTCGGCTAGTAACCGCCTTTTCCGGCAAGTATCTTCTTCGCAAAAGCCTCCGTAAGCGGTTCGTAGGTGTCACTGCCGGGCTTCATTACCAGAAGTTTGTCACTCACCTGCTGTGGGTCAAAGCCTTGTTTACGCAGTTCTCCCTTGAGCATCTTGAAGGTGCCGGTGGTGTCCATGTCAGGCAGGATGCGGAGAAACTGTGGCCGGGCGTAGGCGGGCAATTGTTCCCGCACCTGTGCAGAGAAACTCTCCAGGTCCAGTTCGTCTGTGCCGGCCTCAAGCAGTAGCGCTGCCATGCCCGCGCGCCCGTCCGTCCCGGGAATCTCCACACCGTAGACGTTACAGAAGTGCACCTGTGGGTGCGCGTTAAGTACTTCGCCTACCTCGTTGGTGGATACGTTCTCACCCTTCCAGCGAAACGTGTCGCCAATGCGATCAACAAACTGGTAGTGGGGCAAGCCGAACGCAAAACCTACATCCACCGTTTTTAACAGGTCGCCGGTGTTGAACCAGGCATCGCCAGGTTTATAGACATCGCGCAGAATTTTCTTTTCGGTCGCCTCGGCGCTGGTGTAGCCCTCAAAGGCGGTAACGGCGGTTATCTTGCCCAATAGTAGCCCGGGCTCTCCCTTTCTGGCCTTGACACAGTGCCCCTGGGCATTGCGAATGACTTTATCCTCGTCCACATCGTATTGCACCAGGGTATGCGGCAGCGAGCCGGTACCTACGGTGCAGTCCTTGTTCAGCAGGTTGATAAAGCCCATATTGCCCTCGCTGGAACCATAGAACTCCGACACCCGACTGATGCCGAAACGAGCCTTGAACTCGTGCCAGATATCCGGCCGCAAGCCATTGCCCATTACCGTGGTCAGCGGGTTCAGGTAGTCGTCTTTTTTTGCTGGAGTTGCCAACAGGTAGCGACAGATCTCACCGATGTAGATAAAACAGGTGGTCTCGTGTTCGCGTACTTCCTGCAAGAAATGGCTGGCAGAAAACTTCCGGCGCAGGAACAGGCTGGCTCCGGTATTGAAAGCCGCGCCAGCGCCGAGGAACAGTGCCGTGCCGTGGTAAAGTGGCAGGCAGAGGTAAATACGGTCGTTGACGTCACAGCGCAGGCCGCCCAGGGAAGACATTAGCGAACTCAGTATGAAGCGACGGTTGGTCATCACCGCGGCCTTGGGTAAGCCGGTGGTGCCTGAAGTGAATATGTAAAGTGCGCGGTCGGCGATGGTATTGGCGGCTGTGTCGGGAGGGTTGGAAGTGAATGCGTTATCACTCAAGCCAGTGAGATCGCTGGCCCAACCCGGGCATTGCTGGTCCCCGGAATCGGCAACGTAAAGCCACCCCTGCAGGGATTCCAGCCCCTCTTCGCTGCGTACCTCGCTGATAACCTGTAACCTCTCCTCGCCAAACAGGCACCAGCGAGCATCAGTGATCACCAGGCAGTGAGCCAGTGCATGACCGCTGAGATTGGTATTGATCAGCGCGGCGATCACGCCCAGTTTGTTCAATGCAATCAGCGAGGTGAGGAACTCAATGCGGTTCTCCATCATCAGCGCGGCGCATTCCCCTCGGGAGAGCCCCGCCTCCTTCAGCGCATGGGCGACCCTGTTTGCCTGGCTGTTGAGTTCAGCCCAGTTGAGTTCACGTCCCTCGAAAACCACGGCGCTGCGTTCAGGGTAGCGCTCTGCCAGTTTTTCCACTCGTGCCGCGAAGCAGTCGGGGGTGGATAGCGGGCGCGGCTTCAAGGCTTTGGCCAGTGTGGTGATCGCGGGCAGTTGCCGCAGTGTGTCGCCGATTCTACGCATAGTCATCGCAGTTTGAATTCTCCATAAAGTGCAGCATGGTCGGAAAGGTCACGCCAGTGGCCACGCGCCAGGCGGCGGCAGGACTGAGGTTGTAAACCGCGGTAGTAGATCCTGTCAACGGGCAGCAATGGCGCCCACACTGGAAAAGTACGGGCGTGGCGGCCCTGCAGATTGACAAACAACTCCTCCAGGCCCAGATCATCATGCAGGTGGTTTTCGGCGCGCCGGCGCCAATCGTTGAAGTCACCTGCTATGATCATCGGGTCGTCTCTGGGCACATGCTCATTAATCCGTTCGGTGAGTACCTGCAGTTGCTCCTTACGCTCCTGCTCCAGCAAGCCCAGGTGAACGCAAAGCGTGTGCAGTCGCGTTTTCTTGTGCGGCAGTTCTATCACACCATGGAGTATGCTGCGGCTGGAGCGGGGGAAGATAGAGACGTCGATATTCTCCCAACTGATAAATGGATGCATACTGAGAATGGCGTTGCCATGGTCGCCCTTGCGGTAAATCGCGTTGCGTCCATAGGCGAAGTGCGGCCACGATTGGTCTGCCATGTATTCAAAATGGGGCTGGTCTGGGTAGTCGAACTTTCGTTGCTTGGCCTTGCTTTTTATCGCCTTACCATGAATTTCCTGCAGAAAGACAATATCGGCACCTGTTTCGGCGATGCGTTCTCGCATGGACTCCAGCATAAAGCGACGGTTTCCCGAGCAGTACCCCTTGTGCACATTGTAGGTAAGAATGTGAATATCGCGGTTGCCGCCGGCCATCGCCTCAGTGCTCCATCTGCTTTTTTTCTCTCGCCTTGCGCGACCAGGTAATGACGTAGTCTGCGCCGCTGACGACGGCAATGATCAAGACAACATACAGCAAGCCGGGGATCGCCGGTTGCACAAGGTCCGGAAGCAATTGTGCCGTCAATACCAGCGCGCAGAAACAGATCTGCACCAGCATGTTCAGTTTGCTTAATCTGGTAGCCGCGAATTCGATGCTGCCGACCAACAGCCGGTAGCAGAGCGCACCGCTGACGATAACGAGGTCGCGACCCACAACAATAGCGGCCGCATACCAGGGCACTGCGCCAATATGCGCGAAGCAAAGGAAAGATACTGTGATGAGCAACTTGTCCGCTACCGGGTCCAGGGCAGCGCCAAAGCGCGAAAGATAGCCCAGCCGCCTGGCGGTGTAGCCGTCCAGTGCGTCGGTTACTCCGGCTAGCAGCCCAACGGCCAGCGCCATGCCGTATTCCTGGCGCAGTATCAGCAGCCCCAGTGGCAGCGCCAGCAACAGGCGTAACGTGGTAATGGCGTTGGGCAGGTACTTAAGCATCAGGCAACACGACTAGCTCTTCTGTCTGCTTCTTGCTTTTGCCTTGCCGGTTGACGCAGTTTTTCTGGTGCCGGTTTTGGGCCGGCCTGCCTTGCGCTTCGGAGCTGCTTTTTTACCCGCGCCGACCCGCAGTGCTTTTTCCAGAGCAAAGAACTGCCGGGTTATGGCGTCAGACACATTGTCCAGGTCTGGTAGTGCGTGGCGGTCGGCGAGCAGGCCGAAGTCCAGTGAGTTGCCATGGGACAGCAGTGTAACGTTCAGGTTCACTCCTGGTAGCAGGGTGGAAATGGGGTAGCTTGCTACCATGCGCGAGCCACACAGATACAGGTTTTCATCTCCTGGCCCGGGGACATTGGATACCAGCACGTTGTAAGACGGTGCCAGTAATCGGTCCAGTTTACTGCGCTCCAGCAGCTCCCACAAAGCGAATACCATTACGCCGTAGTCCATCATCGCCTCGGCCGAGAGGGAGGCGACCTCTGCCTTGGAGGCCTTGGATGACTCCACTACCTGAGCCAGCCTGCGACTGAGGCTGACGCCCGGGTCGCCGAGGCGAACATGAACAGCGGAGACCTGGGTGCGGGCGCTGTCGTCGTTTTCGCTGCGAATAGACATGGGGCACAGGGCAACAAGTGGCGCCTTGGGTGGCTCACCGTGGGCGCTCAGGTAGTCATCGAGTGCAGCGCCAATAACAGCAAGCACCACCTCGTTAACGGTACAGCCTTTGGCCTTGCCTACACGTTTGACCCGGTCCAGGGGCAGCGTGCAGATTGCAGTAGAGCGGGTGTCCCACTCAATGGGTTTGTTCATTCGTGTGCGCCCGGCAGAGAAGAGCACCTGGGCGTCACTGTCGCGCAGCTTCAGCCACTGCAAGCCCATTTGAGCGAAGAACTGGTAGGCCTGGGTGATACCTTTAGCCTGCTTTGCCAGCGCGTTACCGGCATCTGGCCTGGGGGCACGCGACCGGGTGACGCCCGCTTTGCGGTCAGGGTCAAAAGACCAGGTGCTGACCACCTCCGTGTCATCGGGAGATGTAGACAAAGACCCGTACATACGTTTAACACCGGACATACCATCGATGTAGGCATGGTGAATTTTGGAATAGATGGCGAAACGGTTGCCTTCAAGGCCTTCTATGACCTGGCACATCCAGCATGGGCGTCGTCGGTCCAGCAGAGTACTGTGCAGGCGCTGGACAACTTCCATCAACTGCTTGTCGGTACCGGGCGCGGGAAGTGCGGAGTGCCGAATATGGTAGTCGATGTCCAGCTCCGGGCTCTCTACCCACTGTGGCATGCGCAGGCGGCCAAAAGAGGGGGTGTAACTGAACGGCGCGACCACTGGCGCTTCCTTGAAGCGTGCAACCAGGCGTTGCAGATAATCCGCCGGCGCGTTGCGAGGCAGCTCGAAGATCTGCACTGCGCCCACGTGCTTGGGGCTCTGGGCCGACTCGGTTAGAAAGAACATGAGGTCCAGTGGTGGAATCGCTTTAGTGTTCATTATTTGCGTAGGCCCCTTTTTATTGATCGTGGTTCAGGAGATAAACCGCCAACTGGCGTTGCTCCAGCGTAGACAGGGGGAACAAGGGCATGGGTGCCTGGGGTGCCTGCAACGCGTCTATAACCGCAGTGTAACCCATACGCCGGGATAATCCGGCCAGCGACACAGGGTTTTCTCCCTCCTGGTGACACCGGCCACATTGGTGCTGAGCATACAGTTGCTCGCCTGCGGCGGCCATGCGCTCGGCATCGGCCTGCTGCAGCCAGTCAGGAGCTGCGCTCTCGCGCTGATTCGTCGACAGGCCAACGGGTCTTGCAGTTGGGCTGGTCGTAGTACTCTCATCCGCCACAACAACGCGGTAAATAGCCCCGGCATAGTCGTCTGATATGTAGATGGCCTTGTCCGGGCCCTGGATCACGTCAACCGGCCTGCCGAAAATGCGGCCATCCTGATGAAAACCAGTGAGGAAGTCCCGCTGTTCTATGCCGTTCTGGGTGAAGTGCAAAGACACTACTTTATAGCCATCAGCGCTGCTGCGATTCCATGAGCCGTGCAACGCCACCAGGGCAACGCGCTGGTAGTCGCCCGGCCACCCGGACGTGTCGATAAAACTGATGCCCAGTGGCGCGTTGTGGGCAGCAAAGCCGTGCACGGGTGCTGTGGGTGAGCGCTGGTCGGCAAATGGGTCATCGCCCATGTCCGGGTCCGGTACGTTGTTGTCGTTGAAGTACGGCCAGCCGTAGAACCTGCCTTTCTCGATGAGGTTGAGCTCACAGACGGGGAAGTCGTCGCCCAGCATGTCTCTGCCATTGTCGGTGGCATACAGCCCGCCGTCCCAGGGCGCCCAGTCGAAGCCCACGCTGTTGCGCAGCCCGGTGGCTATTATCTCGGCCTCGCGACCATCCGGGCGAAATCGCATCATGGCGGCGCGGCGTGGATCTTTCTCGATGCAGGCGTTGCAGGTAGACCCCTGGGTCAGGTAGATCAGTTCATCCGGGCCCACGCGCAGGGTTTTGCTCCAGTGATTACCATCGCCGGTGAGGTTGTCCAGTACTGTGCGGTAGGGGCCAATGGCGCGTCCGGTTGAGAAATTGATCCGGCCAACCTTGTCTCGCTCTGCCACGTAGAGCCAACCGCGATAGAAATCCAGCCCCTGGGGCCGGTTCAGGTCCATCAATACAGACTCGCGACCATCGTGACGCCCGTCTCCATCGGCGTCCTTGCGTAACAGGACGATATCGCCGGAGTGGGGCCGGCTGACGAGCAGGTCCCCGGCGGGGGTGAAACGCATGAAGCGTGCTCGGGGCAGGTCGCTGGCGAATATCTGCAGGGCAAAACCGGGAGGCAGCTCATAGTTCCGGTGGGCGGCAGACTCCTCCAGCGAGGGTCCTTTTACTCCGAACATCACGTTGGCTGCCATGCGCAAGCCGTCAAGTGAAACTGTCCCGCTGGCCAGCAGCACAGCCACCAATGCGATGAGCAGGCCAAGCAGACTGAAAAAGGTGAGGATAATTTTTTTCACGTCCATATCCTGCGTATGAGCTTATCCGTTTCAATCGCCAGAAAGCTGGGGAGGAAGCACAGTAGAATCAGTGGCCACCATTCTGCCGGAAAAGGTGCCGTGCGGAAAAGGGCAGCTGCCTGCGGGATAACGGTGGGGATGAATCGAATGGCTATACTGATGGCGATGCCCGCCAATAGCCAGCCGTTTGAGAACGGGTTGAAGGAGAATGCCGAGGCGTGTATTGATCTTGCTGAGATAACATAGCCAAAGTGTGCCAGCAGTATGGCCCAGAATGCAGCGGTCTGCGCCTGGGTCAGTAGCAGCGCGTCCGCCACTTCGCCGTCGACGACAGCCGGGTGGCCAAAGTGGTAGTAGATGGCGAATCCGGGCAGGGCAATCGCCAGGCCGATGAGCACCACGCGTTGCAGGAACAGTCGGTCAATGATATGCGCGCCGGCAGGACGGGGAGGGGAGTCCAGCAGGTTCTTTTCCTTGCCCTCCATCATCAGCGGCATGGTCAAGAGCACGGAGTCCAGCAGGTTGATCCACAGTATCTGCACTGGTTCCAGCACGAAGCGAGCGCCGAACAGGGGTACCCACGCTGCCATGATAATGGCGCCCATTATCAGCAACGCCTGCGCTGCATTGGTTGGCAGGGTATAAAGAATGGCTTTCTGCAGATTATTCCAGGCGTGGCGGCCTTCCTCCACGGCAGCGACGATGGTGGCGAAGTTGTCGTCGGCAAGGACCATATCCGAGGACTCCTTGGCCACTTCTGTGCCACTGATACCCATGGCGATACCAATATCGGCGGCTTTCAATGCCGGCGCATCGTTGACGCCGTCTCCGGTCATCGCCACTACCAGTCCCTGCGCCTGCAACGCCTCTGCAATGTTTTTCTTGTGTTCGGGCGCAACTCGGGCGAACACCGATACCTTCGCGCTCGCGACGAGCAGCTCATCTTCGCTGAGATGGTTGAGCTCGGTCCCGGTCAGGACCTGGTCGGCAGCAATGCCCAGTTGCCGGGCGACGGCCTGCGCTGTATCGGGGTGATCCCCGGTAATCATCACCGTGCGTATGCCCGCCCGTTTGCATTGCGCTACGGCCTCGATGGCCGATTGTTTGGGTGGGTCGATCATGCCCTGCAGGCCCAGGAAGCACATGTCAGAGAGGTCTTCATGGTCCAGGTCAGTCTGCTCCGGTGGTACCTTTTTCATGGCGAAACCCAGTGTGCGCAACGCGTCCATTGCAAACGACTTGGCCGTACCCAGTGCCTGCTCGGGCGCGAAGGTCGTGTTCTCGCCGACGTCGCACAGAGTGGTGTTGCACATGCTGACAATCACTTCTGGCGCGCCCTTGGCAAGAATCCAGCGCTGGCCACGGTCTGCCACCAGAACCGCCATGTACTTCACGCTGGAGTCAAACGGCAACTCCACCAGGCGCTGTCTGCCGTCCGCGGCGATCTCTGCTTTGGCCGCCGAGATACGCAGCGCCAGCTCGGTGGGGTCGCCGGTACCTCCCTCACCGGACAGGTGCGCATTATTGCAGTCAGAACCGCATTGCAGCAGCTGCATCAGGGCAGGGTGTTCACTGGCTTTTACCGCTTTGCCTTCGCGTAGAAAATCGCCTTCGATGTCGAATCCGGTGCCGGTGATGGCAAGTATTTCTCCGCCGGCATAGACCCTGGTTACGGTCATACGGTTCTCGGTAAGCGTGCCGGTCTTATCCGAGCAGATGACTGACGTTGCCCCCAGCGTTTCTGCCGCCGGGAGTTTGCGAATCAGCGCCTTGCGCCCGGCCATCACCATGCCTGACAAGGCGAGAATGGACGTAACCAGCGCCGGCAGCATCTCCGGTATGGCCGCCACGACCAGCGATACCGCGCCAAGAAAACTGTAGGAAATAGCGTAGCCGAGATAGATCCCGTAGCCAAAATTGAAGGCGCCCACCAGAAGAATGGCGATGATCAGCGTACGCACAAACTCTTTCATTTTGCGTTGCAACGGAGTGCTGTGGGTGTCTGCCGCCTTGACCATGTCGGCGATCCTGCCGAACACGGTTTGCGCTCCGGTTTCGATCACCATCGCCCTGGCGGTGCCCTGGGTGAGATAAGTGCCTGAGAATCCGATGTTCCTCTGGTCACCGGGAACCAGATCTTCTCCTGGAATGGCTTCCGTGAGCTTTTGAACGGGGACAGATTCGCCGGTGAGTGAGGATTCGTCGACGTGGATGTTGGAGACTTCCAGAAAACGCACGTCCGCGGGTATTTTGTCACCCCCTTCGAGAATCACCAGGTCGCCGGGAACCAGTTCTCTGGCGGGGATTCGCCGTTGATCCCCGGCCCGTATCACCAGTGCCTCCTGCACCATCATGTTGCGCAAAGCGTCCAGCGCGCCCTCGGCTTTGCCCTCCTGGACAAAGCCGAGCAGGGCATTCAGTACAACAACAGAGACGATAACCACGGTATCTGGCAGCATATGACTGCCCAGTGCCGTCAGTGTGCCGGTGACGACGGCGGTTGCCAGCAGAATGATAACCATCGGATCGTTGAATTGGCGCAGCAGCAATACCCACGCCGGGGTCTTTTTGAAGGCGATTTCGTTCGGGCCGAACTGTTCCAGCCGTTGCGCTGCCGCCACTTCGTCGAGGCCTTGCTCATTACTGGCCAGCTGCTCAATGACCGCTTGCGCAGACAGGGCGTACCAGGATTCGCTCACGGACCCACTCCCATTGGGTTTTAACTGCTTGCAATCCCAGTTTAGCGAGTGAGTTGCGGCGGCGGCATGCGCCGCGTCAAGAAAAGAGCCTTTACGGTCGCCTGCCTTACTGGCGTCGAGTCAGTCGCAGGTTGTACTTCACCCGGCGCAAATGGTCCGAGAAAGCCTCTCCCTGCTGCAGGGCCAGGCATGTAGCGAGGATGTCGAGGATAACCAGTTGCGCTATCCGTGACGTCATGGGGGTATAGACATCGGTGTCTTCATCGTTCTCTACTGACAGTGCCAGTGTGCAGGCATTCGCCAGCGGTGAGCCGGGCGCGGTGATGCCCACCACATGGCAGCCACTGGTTGCAGCGAGTTCAGCAAGCTCCACCATGGCATGCGTGCGGCCGGAGTAGGAGATACACACAATACAATCCTGTGGGTCCAGGCCGGTCGCTACCATGCGCTGGTTGATGATGTCCGTATGACTGGCCACAGGCGTGTGGAAACGCAGGAATTTGTGCTGTGCATCGATCGCGACGGAAGCAGATGCGCCAAGACCGCAAAAGATGATTGAGCGGGCGTTGGCGAGGGCGGCTACCACATCCTGCAGGGCGGCCAGGTCCAGCTGTTCCAGTGTGCCGCCAAGGCTGGCCTGGGTGCTTTCGAAAATTTTCGCCACCACGGCCCCCACCGAATCGTTTGCCTCGATATTCCGGGTCATGCGCGGCTGCTTGCGGGCCAACTCGGCAGCCAGGGCAAGTTTGAAGTCAGGGAAGCCTTTGTAACCAAGCCCGGTGCAGAACCGGTTGACGGTGGGTTCACTCACGCCGGCGCTCGCCGCCAGTGCGGCGGTGGTAGCTGAGAGAACGGCCTCGGGGTTTGCCACCACGCAGGCGGCAATCTTGTGTGCGGATTTACTGCGCTTGCTGCGTGGGTCGGCAAGGTCTGTGAGCAATGTCATGTCAAAAAAGCTCCCGGAGCGAAAAATTGTAATAAAAATACAACAAGATTATGGTGGGTTCGGCCTTCTTCTTTGTTCTGTCGTTATTTTCGTGTCGAAATTTATAGGGTAAATGCACCATAAAGGCAAGGACTTGTCGCTCGAAAAGAAAATGCGGGCAGATCTTGCACTGGGAAATATAAACGGATAGAGTTCTCTTTCTGTAATAAAACTACATCATTGGTGAGCAGTGAGTAATATCGATTTGCACGCGTGTCGGGTTCTGCCCGTGGTGACTGCCCTGGACGCTGAGACAACCGTAGACCTGGCCAGGGCGCTGCTGGCGGGTGGCATGAATGCCATTGAAATCACACTCCGTACCCCTGCGGCCCTGGCCGCGATCGCCGCCGTGCGTCGCGAGGTGCCCGCGATGCAGGTGGCAGCCGGAACAGTTACCACGGCAGATGAGCTTTCTCAGGTTGTAGACGCCGGGGTGTCGCTGGCGCTCAGTCCTGGCTGTACTGACAGCCTGCTGGCCGCGGCCTCACGTGCGCCGCTTGATTTCATACCCGGCGTTGCCACAGCCTCCGAGGTAATGCGTGCTCGGGACTATGGCATGAACCTGTGTAAATTGTTTCCCGCAACCGTCGTGGGCGGACTGGATATGTTACGGGCTCTTGCCGGCCCTTTCCCGGACGTACAGTTCTGTCCTACCGGGGGATTGAAGCCTGAGAATTTTCGACAGTTCCTGGCCCTGCCAAACGTGGTTTGTTGCGGTGGGTCATGGATGGTATCCGGTGACCTGGTAGAGAATGGTCGCTGGGCAGAGATAACAGTGCTGGCCCGCGAAGCCATGTCGGATTCCTAACAGCTACCAAGGAGAGTAACAATGACGCAGCAAGCGCCCATAAGGGTGGGCATTATGGGATTTGGTCAGACGGGACGTCAGATTTTCGAGCTGGCATCCCACAGTAGCGATATCGAAGTGGTCGCTATCGCGGATATCGGCAAACCCGACATTCTGCATTATTTGCTGAGCTCGGAAGTAGAGGAGCCAGAGCGCCATCGTCTGGAGGGCAATTTCCTGGTGAACGGGCGCTGCCGCGCACGTTTGATGGAAATTGACCGGCCGGCAGAGATGCCGTGGGATATTTTCGGCGTGGACGTGGTGATCGACTCCACCGGCAAGTATCGGGATCGCGGTGCCATGGAAAGTCACCTGGGTAATGGCGCACCACGCGTGCTGCTGCGCACCTTGCCCACTGATCACATTGACCGCATCGTCATACCCGGTATCAACGATGCGAGCGCTGCGGCCTCTGACCGCATGGTGTCTGCCGGCTCTGCGACCACCAGTGCCCTGGCGCTGTTGTTGAATAGTCTGGCTCCCGAATTTGCTATTGAGTGTGGCAGCATGAATACCATTCATGCATTCACATCTGATCAGGCCTTGCAAGATTATGCTGGTTCCGATTTCCGCCGCAGTCGGTCCGCTGCCAAGAACATTATCCCCAATACACATGAAGCGGGAATGTGGTTGGGCCAGATTCTGCCGGAATTCGATGGCAAGATTCTTACCTCAGCGCTGAATGTGCCGGTGCAGGAGGGGTGTTTACTGGACGTAAACCTGGTGATGAAGGATTCGGCGGTTACTGTGGAAGATGTCAACGAGGCTATGCGCGCCGCAGCACAGCGGCATCCGGGTATCATCGGGGTCGTCGAAGATCCGATTGTGTCTTCTGACGTGATTGGCAACCCTCTGTCCCTGCTGTTTGACACCAAGGGCACGATCAAGGCCGGGGAGAGCATCATCAAGACGCTGAGCTGGTACGAGAACCTGGGGCATGCTGCGCGCCTGCTGGATGTGGTGCGGCTTTACAACACACTTGATCAGCAGCGGGAGGTGGCGTAATGAAAGTCGGTATCAATGGCTTCGGCCGCATAGGGCGCTCCGTCTTCCGTATCCTCGAGAATGTGGAGGGCATAGATGTTGTCGCTATCAACGATCTGTTTGATTATGACGCACTGCGTTACCTGCTCAGCTACGATACGGTAATGGGGCCTTTCGGCAAAAATCTTAAACTGGAAGATGACCATTTTGTCACCGACAAGAGCCGGGCAAAACTGATCAGCGTGCGCGACCCGGCGGAACTGCCCTGGCGTGAGCTTGGGGTGGAGGCTGTTGTCGAGGCGACGGGGGTGTTTCGCAAGCGCGAGCAGCTGGATCTGCATTTACAGGCTGGTGCCCAGCGAGTGGTGTTGACCGTGCCCGCCAAGGACCCGGTGGATTATACCGTGGTACTGGGTGTGAATGATGAAGGCCTGACCGATTCGCACCGGATCATCTCCAACGCCAGCTGTACTACCAATTGCCTCGCTCCCATGGCGCGTGTATTGCACGACGAGTTCGGTATCGAGGAAGGCGTGATCAATACAGTGCACGCCTACACCAATGACCAGCGCTTGGCTGATGTGCCGCACTCAGACTGGCGTCGCAGCCGTGCGGCCGCAGAGAATATTATTCCCACTTCCACCGGTGCGGCCAAGGCCGTTGGCCAGGTGCTGCCCGATCTGCAGGGCAAGCTTCATGGCATTGCCGCACGCGTGCCGGTGCCGGATGGCTCGGTGGTGGACCTGTTTGTAAAATTGGGCAAGACCGTCAGCGTCGACAACGTACATGAGGTAGTACGTGCCGCTGCCGCGTCAGAGCGCTTGCAGGGCATACTCCAGTACAGTGATACACCTATCGTATCGTCGGACATTATCGGCAATCCCCATTCGTCAATCTATGATGCCGGGTTCACCGGTGTTACCGGAGATCGTTATCTGCGAGTGCTCAACTGGTATGACAACGAGTGGGGATATTCCTGTCGCGTGGTTGACCTGCTGAAAAGGTTGAGCGGCTGGTGAGTCAATCTGCAGCTGAGACAGATTACGCAGGGCTGCGCAGTAATGTCAGTACGCTGGGCCGCATTCTGGGCGACACCATCGCCACCGCCGAAGGCGATGACTTCCTGGCGCTCGTAGAGCGTATACGTGTCCTGTCCAAGGGCGCTCGCGATGGTTCTGTGGCTGACCGGGAGCAGTTGCTTGCGCAACTGCGAGACCTGGACAGTGATCAACTGGTACCGGTAGCGCGCGCATTCGCACAGTTTCTGAACCTCGCCAATATTGCAGAACAGCAGCACATGGTCTCGCGGCGAATGGACCCGCTGCTCTCTGCTTCGCGCAACCTGAATAACAGTATGCGTGAACTGCGAGAAGAGGGTGTGGAGGCCGCGGCGATTGCTGGCGCAATTGACAGTCTGAAGATAGAGCTTGTGCTGACCGCTCACCCCACTGAGATTACCCGGCGTACGTTGATTCACAAACACAGCGAGATAGGAGCCTGTCTCAGCCAGCTGGAGCTGGGTGGTCTCACCGAGCGGGAGCAGTCGCAATTGCAGGCGCGCCTGCGTGAGCTGGTGACACAGATCTGGCACGGCGACGATTTCCGCCGCGAGCGACCTACCCCGGTCGATGAGGCCAAATGGGGTTTTGCCGTAGTGGAAGAATCCCTGTGGCGGGCCGTGCCGGAGTTCATGCGCCGACTTGATGACGCCCTCGGGCGACATTGCGGAGAGAGCCTGCCACTGGACGCTGCGCCGGTCAGCTTCGTTTCCTGGATGGGCGGCGACCGCGACGGTAACCCCAATGTGACTGCTACCGTGACGCGCGAGGTCATGCTGCTCTCGCGCTGGCAGGCCGCGGACCTGTATCTGGCCGATATCGAACGATTGCTGGAAGAGTTGTCGATGACCCGGTGCTCAGCGGCACTGCGCGAATATGCCGCCGACGCTCACGAGCCGTACCGGGCAATCTTGCGCGGTCTGCGCCAGCTGCTGCGCGATACCTGCAGCCATATCGAGGCTCGCTTGCGCGGCGAGCAGCTAGGCACCGCTGCGATTCTGGAAAGTGAAGAGCAGTTGTGGCAACCGCTGCACGCCTGCTACCAGTCGCTGATGGACTGCGGCATGGAGATTATTGCTCGTGGCAGCCTGTTGGATGTTTTACGGCGGGTGAAATGTTTCGGTGTTTATCTGGTCAGGCACGACATACGCCAGGACAGCGCCCGTCACACCCAGGCGCTGTCGGAAATTACCCGCAGTCTGGGTCTGGGAGATTATGCTGACTGGGATGAGGATACCCGTCGCGCTTTTCTACTCAGGGAGCTGGGGAATCGCCGGCCGCTGATTCCGCGGCAGTGGCAACCGTCGGCTGACGTTCAGGAAGTTCTTGATACCTGCGCAGTCGCCGCCGAGCAGCCGGCCAGGGCGTTGGGCGCCTATGTCATCTCCATGGCGCGGCAGGCATCCGACGTGCTTGCGGTGCATCTTCTACTGCAAGAGGCCGGTGTGCGCGAGCATTTACCGGTAGCGCCGCTGTTCGAAACTCTTGACGACCTGTCACGTGCCAAAGAGGTGGTGGGGAGCCTGCTGCAGGATCAGTGGTATCGAGGTCAGATTGGCGGGCGCCTGATGGTGATGATCGGTTACTCCGACTCGGCCAAGGATGCCGGCGTGCTCTCCGCCTCCTGGGCACAATATCGCGCGCAGGAAGAACTGCTTGAGGTCTGCGCCGGCCACGGTGTGGAGCTCACCCTGTTCCACGGTCGTGGTGGGACCATCGGTCGCGGCGGAGCGCCGGCACGCGAAGCTCTGCTTTCACAGCCTCCCGGTTCACTGAAGAACGGGCTGCGGGTGACTGAGCAGGGGGAGATGATTCGGACCAAGCTGGGCTGGACCTCGCTGGCGGTCAAAACACTTGCGCTGTACACGGTCGCGATCTGCAGGGCTAACCTGAAAACCCCACCTGCGCCGCATGATGAATGGCGTGACATGATGAAAACGTTGTCAGCCGATTCCTGCGAGGCTTACCGCAAGGTGGTGCGCGAAGAGCCTGATTTCGTCGCCTACTTCCGCCACGCGACACCGGAACAGGAATTAGCCAGCCTGCCCCTGGGTTCCCGTCCTGCCCGGCGCAAGGGCGGCGGGGGAATAGAGAGCTTAAGGGCGATCCCCTGGATTTTCGCCTGGTCGCAGAACCGCTTGATGCTGCCGGCATGGCTGGGCGCTGGTAAGGCGTTGGCCAATGCAGTGGCTGCTGGCAAAGCAGACCTGCTCAGTGATATGGCTGCGCATTGGCCATTCTTTGCCACCCGCCTGTCTATGCTGGAAATGGTGTACGCCAAATCCGAGGTGGGCCTGTCGGCCTATTACGACGAACTGTTGGTGCCGGAGGCGTTGCAGCCTATTGGTGCCGGTTTGCGCGCGCAGTTAGACAGCGATATCGAAGCGGTACTGGATATTCTCGGCGCTGATGAACTGTTGGCAGGGCAGCCCTGGGCTGCGGAGACGATACACCTGCGCAATATTTACACGGATCCTCTGAACTTTCTGCAGGCTGAATTGCTCAAACGCAACCGACAGCAGCAGGACAGCCGCCTGGAGCGGGCGATTATGGTGACTATCGCCGGCATTGCCGCCGGCATGCGCAATACCGGCTAGCGCTATTTCACGTGGCGCTTGACCGGGTAGTCCAGCCTGTTGACAATGGCGCACGCGGCACGGCGTGCCGCGTCTCCCTTCCGCATAGAGGACAGCAGCATGCAAAAATTGTTTAAAGCCAGTTTTCTGGTGGGCCTAATGGTCCTGATCTCCCAGCCAGCCTGGGCGGAAGACACCTACGAAAAATCCATCAATGCTTTCCGGCAGGCAGGTGAGAGCGGAGCCTACTTCAACGCCGCCTACGGCTATGCCGTGTTCCCGACTATCGGCAAAGGGGGTATCGGTATTGGTGGCGCACATGGCAAAGGACGTGTATACGCCGCTGGTCAGCACATTGGCAATGTATCCATGACGCAGTTAACCATGGGTATTCAGTTGGGCGGCCAGGCGTTCAGCCAGATTATCTTTTTTGAAGACGAGCGCGCACTGCGCGAGTTTACCTCCGGGAATTTTGAATTCAGCGCGCAGGCGACAGCAGTGGCTATTACCGCTGGCGTTTCCGCAGAAGCCAACACCGGCGGTGGGGTTGCAGCGGGCATCAGCGGTGGGCAGAACGACGCCAACACTGCGCACGGTGGTTTCCGTAAAGGGATGGCTATTTTTACCCTCGCCAAGGGCGGGTTGATGTATGAAGCCGCCCTGGGTGGTCAGAAGTTCTCCTACACGCCACTGTAGGCTTGTCGCCCACTATGCCGGTCTATGCTTGACCGGCACCCCGGCCGCCGACGATCACGCTGGCGCCGGGCCGGTTTTACCGGCATGCAGCGCACGTGCTGCCTCCTGCTGTTCAGGGCTGACGTTGCCCATCAGTATTACATGCCAGGCGCGGGGTCCGTGGGCGCCGTAGACGATTTGACCCTCGATGTCGCCGGTGCTGGATGGACCTGCGATGCAGTGAATGCCGCGCGGCCTGCTGCCGTTTGCTATAGCAGTATTCACCTCACGCCACAGGCTTTCCAGGTCGGGCAGCAGCGTATCGGTGTCCACCAGCACCAGGTGATGTTCCGGGAGCAGGTTATTCCGCGATGGATTGTGTTTGCCGGTGAAAAAGACCGTCGCGCCGGTTTCTGCCAGGCCCCAGCGGGCATAACTGAGGGCGATCTGTTCACCCTCCTCAATTTCGCCGAAGCGTGGTAAGACGCCGCCGTCGCGCCAGGGCATGGCAGCCAGCCTCGGGTCATTGCCCGCCACCAGGCGGTGGCTGCGGTAATGCTGGTACAGGTAGTTGCCAATCAGTTTTACCGCCGTGCTGCGATCTGCGGCCACGTCCAGCGTTCCCTGATTGCGCAGAACATTCACCATGAATGTGACACAGCTGTCTTCATGTGGGGCCTGTGCCGCTGGCGCCACACCCAGGCCTGCGAGCTCACGTTCTATCGTCGCTGCATCGTTGCCGGCACAGCTGCTGCGCACGCGTGCCATGATTCTGGCGCGGCTTTCACTGCTCATTGCTGCGACTCCTCTGTCGATACTGCTGCATGAAAGTCTTCCCCTGCGGCGAGGGAAAGTCGCGCTTGCTGGTCCAGCCTCCCGCCAGCGGCAGACTGCGGAAGCCGCCTTTCTTGCGCCCGATACGATGCATCACGGCAATTCCGATACCAGTGAGGAATTGATAAAGCCCTGGCCGGCATGCGAGCCAGGCATGCAAGCGCAGGCCCTGCCGCCAGCTCGCTGGGGTGATTTTTTCCACGCTCTGTTCATGACGAAGGTCGCGGAGCATGTCTGGCAGTGGAATTGCGCTGGGGCAGACTTCCGCGCAGCGGCCGCAACTGGTGCAGGCGTTGGGCAGGGCGGCACTGGCTTCCAGCGAAGTGAGCAGAGGCGTCAATACTGAGCCCATGGGGCCGGGATACACCCAGCCATAGGCGTGGCCGCCAGTCGCGGCGAAGATCGGGCAGTGATTCAGGCAGGATCCACAGCGTATGCAGCGCAGCATGTCGCTGTAATCGCTGGCGAGAATGTCAGTACGGTGATTGTCCAGCAGGATGATGTGCGTCTCCAGAGGGCCGTCGGCATCCTCGGCGCGTCTCGGGCCGGAGTAGAAGCTGGTGTAGCAGGTATGCGGCTGGCCAGTAGCAGAGCGTACCAACAGCCGTTGGATTGCAGTGGCGTCCTCGGCGCGCGGCAGCACCCTGTCCAGGGTCGTGCAGATGATCAGCACATTGGGCAGGTTCGCGCAGAGGTCCCCGTTGCCCTCATTGGTGACCAGCATGGAGTAGCCGTTTTCCGCAATCAGCGCGTTGGATCCAATGATACCCACTTCCGCCTGCAAGAAGTGATCGCGAAGCACAACGCGGGCTTCGCCTACGAGGTCGCTGATTGATTCCAGTTCACGTTCGCCCAGGTCATGCTTGTCCAGGAACAGTTCTCGAATCTGGTCGCGCGTCTTGTGTAGCGCCGGGCCCACGATATGACTGGGTGTTTCCCCTGCCTGCTGGACGATGTACTCACCCAGGTCGGTTTCCATTACCTGCAGGCCACCACGTTGCAGGTAGTCGTTGAGGCCTGTTTCCTCTGTAACCATGGACTTGCCTTTGGCTACTTTACGAGCGCCGTGTTGTTGGCATATGTCCAGGACAATGGAGTTCATTTCGTCGGCGCTGTCCGCGTAGTGCACCTGGTTGCCGTTATTGGTTGCCTCCAGTTCAAAACGCGCCAGGTAGTAGTCGAGGTTATCCAGGCTGTGTTGGCGTACGCGTTTAACATGTTGGCGCAAGGCTTCGTAGGGGCCAAACTCCGCCACTGCAGCGTCGCGCATGATGGGCGTAAACAGTGCGAGAATATCCCGCTGCGCCACGCCACCCGCATCGGCCAGCGCGTTTGCGGCATTTTCCTTGAATTGCTGGCTGTGTTGCTCCATGGCCTACTCTCCCTCGCCTATGGCAGGTGAGTAAAGGTCGCCGCTGAGTAACTCGGCCACATGGCGTACCTCCAGGTCCAGGCCCTGGCGGCGGGCGCGGCCGGCAATATTCAACAGGCACCCCAGGTCCCCTCCGGTAAGCAGTGTAGCGCCGGTGCTGCTTGCATTTCGCAATTTGTCATCGACCATTTTTTCGGAAATATCGGGCATCTTCGCGCAAAAGGTTCCGCCAAACCCGCAGCACACATCGGACTGCTGCATTTCGCTGACGTCCACGTCGCAAAGGTTTCTAAGCAGCTTCCTGGGTTGCTCTTTAACGCCCATCTCGCGCAGCCCCGCACAGCTGTCATGGTAGGTGACCGTTGGCAGGCTGGTGGTTATGGCAGGGGCGGATTCCAGCTTCACTACATCGACGAGAAAGCTGGTCAGCTCAAAAGTTTTTTCTGCCAGGGCGAGCGCACGCTCTCGCCACTGACCATCCAGCAGTTTCGGATAATGGTGGCAGATCATCCCGGCGCAGGAACCCGATGGAGCCACTACATATTCAGCATGCTCAAAAAGTTCGATGGTTTTTTTGGCGAGGGGAATCGTGGCTTCGTACTCACCACTGTTGTACCCGGGCTGGCCGCAACAGGTCTGTTGCAGTGGAACGTCGACAACGCAGCCAGCCTGCTCCAGCAGCCTGATACTGGCGAAGGCGACTGAGGGCCGCATCAGGTCAGCGAGACAGGTAACGAACAGGGAAACACGAGGACTTTCGGGTGCATTCATGGTGGCAGTACCAGGCTCAATTGCTCGCAGTATATCGCATTCCTGCTGCCACTCTAGCCCAATACGGGTATAAAGCTCAGCAGCAGTAACAGGGTTGCGAGCAGGGTGCAGCCGACGATGGCAACAACGCCCTGCGCCAGTGGGTGGCGGCTCTGCAAGAGCTTCACCGCAACCGTTTTGCGGTCTACGCGCACGCCCGCCGTTACCCTGGGCTCCAGTTGCTTTCGAACCTGCAGCGGGTTGAGGCTGGGTAGCCATGTGTTGCCGGTGAAAATGACAACATCGTCAATCAGCACGAATGGGCCTCGATACTGTATTCGGGGCCCCTGGGCGAGGTGATACATCTCACGGTGATCAACCAGAACGACTTGCTCCTCGTGGAAGCCGGCATGTTCCTGTTCGCTGCGGATGAATATTTGCAGGGCGATGGCCGGCCCGGTGAGGAAAGCGGTAGCAGCGATGAGTTGCAGCAGGGAAACGCCCAGCCCGATCAGCATGGTGAGCAGGGCGAGGCTGACTATAGCGAGTGTGATATTGAGTTGGCGCAATTGCGTTGCGCGATTCGGAGCAGTTTCCAGCCACTGTAATTCGCTGGCGATATCATCCAGTGGGTCGGCGCCTCGCGCGGGCCTTCCGCTATACACAAGGGCTCGCGCTGACTGCAGATAGGCCCAGGCTGCGCCAGCAAGGCTGGTTAATACGAGCAATGCCAGCAAAACCTGCCAGAGGGCGTTGACGCGCAGTCGGTGGCTGGCATCCTGCCCAATGATGTCCATGAGCAGTGGCGAAACCAGCGGTGCTTCAGGCAGGCCCTGCTTGTTGTAACGCAGTATCTCTCCCCGTGTGCGACTGTAATACAGAACCCGCTCGCCCCACTTCAGGAGCTGTCCATTGGCAGTGAAGCCATCGCGTGGCAGTTCGCGTACGTACTTCCAGTCCCGGTCAAACAAATACAGACCGCTGCTGTCGTCGACCGGATTGGCGAGTTCCACCCACCAGAAGTCTCCATTGCGTATAAAATCCCGGACGCGGCTTTGCTCGCGTTCAAGAGCCGGAGGTGGCATCAGCAGTATTTCATCCAGTTGTTGCCCAAAAGATGCGTCTTCATAGCGCAGGACGCTGATTGCCGGGCCCTGGGAGCTATTGACGAACAGCAGTCCCGAATCCAGCCGCAACACGGGTTTTTCCGGCAGCATCAGTTCAGTCGTCGCAACAACCTCTCCGCCGGGCGATAGCTTGATTAGCTGTCCATCGGTAGCGACGAAGCGTTGGTCGCTCAATTCGTGCAGGGTCATGGCAGCGGGTAGCGATTTCAGGTAGTCAGCGCTCGGGCCCTCGCAGTGTTGGGCGTCCAGGTCACAACGCCAGAGTCCCGGCTGCGAGTTGCTGGCATCATTTGCTGCCAGCAGCAGTCTGCCTGTTGAATCAAAGAGCATAGGGGCAGCAAAGGCGGTCACGCCCATTGCTTCTGCCGTCAGCGTTTGCACGGCTACACCGGCGCGATCATGCTGCAGTAAGCTGTCACCGACGAGCATCAGCAGTTCGCCACTTGCGCTGGCGGCTACTGCCGTAGGCCCCTCAATCAACGGCGATGGCGTGAGGCTCAGGAAGCGGCCCAGCAGGATGAGCAATGTCGCCAGTGCAATGCCGGCTACTGCCATACCCCTGCGCGCACTGCTGCTTGCTTGCGTGGCTCGAAGTCGAACATCCGCAGTACTGCGAAAGGCTTGCAAGCGGTAAGGGTTGGGTGAGCCTGGCGGGTTTCGCCGCGTTGCTGTTTGCCCTTTGCGAGATTTGCGTGGTAACTCGAGCCGCGACCTGGCCCGCGCCCGCACAGGCTTTATGTTGCCGTTGCCTGAGAGTGCGCGAGCCCCGGCGGCAATGGCCTTCTCCTCCAGTTCACTGGCGGACGCTGCCGGCTCGGTACTGGCCTGCCGCGCCGCCGTTCTCCCGGCTTTTTGCGCAGCTGCCTTGTGGCGTGCCGCTACTGCCTCTTTACGCAGGCTGGCTTCGTGTTGCTGAAGTTTGCCAGCCTCATCGGGCTTGCTGCGCCCGCTGCGCGTCGTTGCAACTTGCTCAGGGGCGCTGATCTGGCTGGCCGTCTGCGCAGGTGGATCAGGGCCGTCTCGGCTTGCCGCAGGCGGCGTGTCGCGAGCCGCTGGCACCGGTGTGACGGCAGGTGATGGAGAGGTATCGGCGGCGGGGTCTGTTTTGACCAGTTCTGCGTTCAACCCCAGCTGATTCAGCTTGAGATAGTATTCCGCGGCGACTTTCCGTTCGAGATTGTGCAGCAGAACGACCGGGTCCCCCGAAAAGAACTGCTCCAGCTGCTGCGCATCGTCAACATCAAACAGCCGGGCGAATCCCTCCCTGGCCGCCGCTGGGTCACTTCCCGGTAAAATTTCGCCCCGAAACGAGAGGTTAAATCTGTTCACCTCGCGCTGCTATCCCTTTATTGCCGTCCCCGTTTATAGAGCCAATGTACGGGGAAAAGTGCTGGTTTGCCAAGCGAGGATTGGTGATTAATGCACTCCGTGCATCAACTTTTTCAGCAGTGGCGATAACAGCAGCAACAGGACGCCAGCGCCAATGCCAATATAAAACAGGTCGCTGAACAAAGCCGTGTACTGTTGTAACGCGACCTCTGCGTTCGCCACATTGCCCTGCACGGTTGTCACGGCGGCGAGCTTGCCCAACTGGACGGCCACGAACTCCGAGTAGGCGGTAGCGAGGAACCAGGCGCCCATCATCACACCCACTATTTTTGGCACCGCCAGCCGGGTTACGGCGGACAGCCCCACCGGCGACAGGCACAGTTCGCCGGTTGTATGCAGCAGGTAGGCCAGTACCATCCAGTAGCTGGCAACGAGTCCCGCTTCGCCCGGATGAGACGCGCCCCAGACCAGTGCGCCGAAGCCCAGGCCGGCCTGGGCGATACCCAGGGCAAACTTAACGGGCGTACCCGGTTCCAGTCCACGTCTGCCCAGTGCAGTCCACAGCCAGGCGAAAACAGGCGCAAACAGGAAGATAAACAGTGAATTGAACGATCCATACTGGGCTGCCGTGAGTTCCACGCCAAACAGCTGGCGATCCATGACGCGGTCCGCAAACAGGGTCATGGAGCCTGCCGCCTGCTCAAACAACGCCCAGAATACGACGGTGGAAATGGTCAGAATGACCAGGGCGATCATGCGCTCGCGTTCCACGCGGTTACACTGCGTGGTGATGAACCAGGCAAGGCCGGCGAGCACGGCAACCGACAGCAGGTTTAGCGTGGTACCCACGGCACCATGGAACTGCAGCATCTGCCAGACCACGACTACTGCCAGGAGTCCGCAGAGGTAGATGCTTGCCTCTTTGCTGATGCCGATGGCTGAAGTTTGCCTGAGCAGGTCGGGGTCGGCTGGTTCTGCGAGACCATGCAAGTGTTTTTGCCCGGTGACAAAGGTGACCAGTCCGAACAGCATGCCGATACCGGCGGCGCCAAAACCGTAGGCCCAGCCAAAGGTCTCGCCCAGGTAGCCACACAACAGCGTAGCGGTAAACGCGCCGATATTGATGCCCATGTAGAAGAGTGTGAAACCGGAATCCCTGCGTGGATCATCTGCAGCGTACAGGCGACCCACTATGGTGGAAATGTTCGGCTTCAGGAAGCCGACACCGACAACGATGAGTGCCAGTGAGAAATAGAACACTTGCAGCGCAGTGTGATCGCGAACAATCTGGCCGTTGACCACACGGGCCTGTTCGCCCTCCACAGCCATACCAAGGTGACCCAGCACCAGCAGAAAGCCGCCAAAGAGCACGGCCTTGCGCATGCCCAGATAGCGGTCCGCCAACAGTCCGCCAATCACCGGCATGGCATACACCAGCGCTGCATAACCACCGAGCACCTCCAGTCCATTGCTGTCGGAAAACAGGTGATATTTGGTGAGGTACAACAGCAGCAGGTACTTCATGCCGTAGAACGAGAAACGTTCCCACAGTTCGGTAGTAAAACACACGAACAGTCCTCGTGGGTGCCCGAAAAAGCTGCTGTCTTCGGGCGGGGGGGCAGAGTCTGCTGTGATTGATGTGGTCATATGTCGATTCAGGCAGCGTCGAGGACGAGGCCCTGTGCCAGCATTTCCCGGCGCAGCGCCTGGTGGATATCCTCAGCATCGCGCAGCCGCTTTATCAGGTTAAACAGCAAGGCCGCCTGGGGGTAGTAGGTGCGCAGGTAGACCAGCCATTGCTTGATCGGGTTGCCAGCGTAGCAGGCGTCGTAGTTGGCCAGCGTCAGCCGGTAGTAGTCCAGGATCAGTGGCAGGACCTCGGCCCAGGCCAATGCAGGTACGCTCTGCGCGGCGCGGGCGGCGCGCACCAGTCGCGGCAGGTCGGGGCGGCAAAGTGCACCTCTGCCCAGCATCAAGTCCTCGCAGTTGCTAACCTGTTGGCAGCGCATTGCATCCTCTGCGCTCCAGATCTCGCCGTTGGCGATGATCGGCACGTTCACCGTTTCGCGCGCTCGTGAAATTTCTTCCCAGTGCGCCGGCGGACGATAGCCCTGTCTTTTGGTCCGTGCGTGTACGATTATTTCGCTTGCTCCGGCTTCGGCGATACCACGCACGATATCGAGAAATTGCTCAGGATGTTCATAGCCCAGTCGCGTCTTCACGGTGACCGGGATGTGATGCGGAACTGCGTCGCGCACGGCGGCCGTGATGGCGGCAACACGCTCGGGTTGACGCAGTATGATAGAGCCACCGTCCGACTTGTTGACGGTTTTCGCCGGGCATCCGAAGTTAAGATCAATGCCCGGTGCGCCCAGCTCAGCGGCGCGCCCGGCATTCTCGGCCAGCAGGGTCGGTTGCCCCCCCAGCAGCTGCAGATATACGGGAACCCCGGACGCAGTATTGCCGCCCTGGCGCAGTTCGGGGCACAGCCGGTAGAAAACGCGGGGTGGCAACAGGCCTTCACTGACGCGCACAAACTCGGTGACACAGCGGTCGATGCCGCCCAGTGAAGTGAGCAACTCGCGCATAGTGTGGTCGACGACGCCCTCCATGGGGGCGAGTATCAGACGCATGGCCAGCCTGCTGAGTGTGGATAAAGGGCGGCATATTACACGCCGCGTGGGACACAGGGTATCCCTGCGTCGGGTGATGGCACTTGCCTGGCCGCTGCTTTATAGTTGCAGTTGGCCGTTGCGCAGTAACGGCATATCTAGTGGCAGCTCAGGCGGGGTGGTATGCAAGGGACAATCATGGCTCAGGGCGTTGAACTGATGCTCTACGGTATGGGGACTGTGGTGATGTTCCTCGCGCTGCTGGTTGTAGCGACCACAGCGATGTCCGCTGCCATAGGTCGCTTTTTTGCCGAGACTCAGCCGCAGCCGCTGTCGCGACCTGCACCACCCGCTGGTCCGGTGCCGGCGGATGCGGATGCGGAAACAGTGGCGGTGATAAGCGCGGCCATCCATCGGTATCGCAGCCGTAATTAATTTCTACTGCAACGGAATTTGAACTCGCGAGGTTTCTCCCATGGACGATAACAAGCGCCCGCTGGGCATCACCGATGTGGTTTTGAGGGATGCTTCCCAGTCACTGTTGGCAACCCGCGTTCGGCTGGAGGACATGCTGCCGATCGCGGCGAAACTCGATGAGATCGGCTTCTGGTCACTGGAATCCTGGGGCGGTGCTACCTTCGATGCCTGTATTCGTTACCTGGGCGAAGATCCGTGGGAGCGGATTCGCGAGCTCAAGAAAGCCATGCCCAATACGCCTCAGCAGATGCTGTTCCGAGGCCAGAACATACTGGGCTATCGCCATTATGCCGATGATGTAGTGGAGAAGTTTGTTGAACGCGCGGCGGTTAACGGGGTGGATGTTTTTCGTGTCTTCGATGCGATGAACGATATGCGTAACCTGGAAGTGGCCCTCAAAGCGGTGAAGCAGGTGGGTAAACATGCCCAGGGGACGATTTCTTACACTTTGAGCCCGGTGCACAATATCGATGGCTGGGTAGAGCAGGGCAAGCGCATAGAGGATATGGGCGCGGATTCCATCTGTATCAAGGACATGGCGGGCCTGCTGCACCCGTATGACGGACACCAGTTGGTCACTCGCCTGAAAGAGTCCTGCAGCATTCCTGTTCACATGCAATGTCATGCCACCACGGGCTTATCGACGGCGACTATCCTCAAGTGTGTGGAGGCGGGCATTGATAACGTGGACACGTCTATCTCATCCATGTCCATGACCTATGGCCACTCACCTACTGAGACCGTAGTGGCCATGCTCGACGGTACAGAGCGCGACACTGGTCTCGATATCCATAAATTGGAGGAGGTGGCCTCTTACTTCCGCACCGTGCGCAAGAAATACGCGAAATTCGAGGGTGCGCTGCGCGGCGTGGATTCTCGTATCCTGGTTGCCCAGGTGCCCGGCGGCATGCTCACCAATATGGAAAGCCAGCTCAAGGAACAGGGAGCAGAAGACAAGCTGGACGAAGTGCTGGAGGAAATTCCCCGGGTGCGTGAGGACCTGGGCTTTATTCCCCTGGTAACCCCTACCTCGCAGATTGTGGGTACCCAGTCTGTTATCAACGTGCTCACCGGTGAGCGCTACAAATCCATTTCACGGGAAACAGCAGGCGTGCTCAAGGGCGAGTATGGCGCCACCCCTGCGCCGGTAAACGCAGAGCTGGCGGCCCGTGTGCTGGAGGGTAAGGAGCCGGTGACCTGTCGCCCGGCCGACCTGCTGGAGCCGGAACTGGATAAACTCACCGAGGAACTGCGGGGTCTGGCCGGCGAAAAAGGTATTTCGCTGTCTTCAGGGGAGGGCGAAATAGACGATGTCTTAACCTATGCCCTGTTTCCCCAGGTGGGCCTCAAGTTCCTGGAGAACCGCGGCAACCCTGAGGCCTTCGAACCGGCCCCGGTTAGTGAAACGGCAGCACCGGCAGCCGCTGCGGTACCGGCCGCATCATCTGCGACCGCCCCTGAAGTGTATACGGTGAAAGTGAACGGCAGCAGCTATGTGGTGGAAGTCGCCGAGGGAGGCGAGGTAACCGCGGTCGCACCGGGCAGCGCTGCAGCTGAGCCCGCTGCGGCAACCCCGGCTGCCGCAGCCCCGGCCCGGGCTGGTAAAGAGGAAGAGCCTCTGGCCGCGCCGCTTGCAGGCAATATCGTCAAAGTTGAGGTCAGCCCCGGGGACCAGGTCGCCGCTGGCGATCTGGTACTGATTCTGGAGGCCATGAAAATGGAAACGGAAGTTCGCGCCAGTCGTGATGGTGCTGTGGTTGCGGTCGCGGTGAAGCCGGGCGACACGGTAGCGGTTGGTGATACGCTGATTACGCTGGGCTGATATGAATAACCTGATCACGCTGTGGAGCGCATCCGGCCTCGCGCAGATAAGCACCGGACAGGCCTTTATGATTTGCATAGGTCTGGGCTTGCTGTTTCTGGCTATTCGCAAGCGCTTCGAACCACTGTTACTGGTGCCCATAGGCTTTGGTGGCATTCTCGCCAACATCCCCGGAGCGGGACTCGCTTACTCGGCGGTGGAGAATGCAGTACTGGGCGCCGACGCACTGCAGCTGGCGGAACTGGGACGTGTGCTTGGCGTGGTGGCCGTCGACAGTGGCAAGGACCTGTTGCTTGCGTACGATGCAGCGGACACAGCCACACACCTGGCTATCCAGCAATGGGCGCTGGACGCCGGCTACAGCAACGGCATGCTCTACAGTTTCTATTCCGTCGCCATTGCCAGTGGTATCGCACCTCTGGTCATTTTTATGGGCGTAGGCGCGATGACCGACTTTGGCCCGCTGTTGGCGAACCCCAAAACCCTGTTTCTGGGCGCTGCTGCGCAGTTTGGCATTTTCGCTACCGTCATCGGCGCAGTCGGTCTGACATCCCTGGGCTTGATGGACTTCAGCATTGCCGATGCCGCCGCCATCGGTATCATCGGTGGTGCGGACGGCCCCACCGCGATCTATGTGTCTTCCATACTGGCTCCGGACCTGCTCGGTGCGATTGCAGTAGCTGCATACTCTTATATGGCACTGGTGCCCATGATACAGCCGCCCATCATGCGCGCCCTGACGACCGAAGCGGAGCGCAAGATCGAAATGGTGCAGCTGCGCCATGTGTCGACGCGCGAAAAGATTGTCTTTCCATTAGTGCTGTTGATTCTGGTGGCACTGTTGCTGCCCGACGCGGCGCCGCTACTGGGAATGTTTTGCTTTGGCAACCTGATGAAAGAATGTGGCGTGGTCGACAGGCTTTCGGACACCGCGCAGCACGCCTTGATCAATATCACCACTATATTCCTCGGTCTTTCCGTTGGTTCAAAGTTGGTTGCCGACAAGTTTCTCGATGTGAACACCCTGGGCATTCTCGGGCTTGGTATCGTGGCTTTCGCCATCGGCACCGCCTCCGGGGTGCTGATTGCGAAATTGATGAACCGCTTTGGCAGCACCCCGCTAAACCCCTTGATCGGCTCCGCCGGCGTGTCAGCGGTGCCCATGGCAGCCAGGGTGAGTAATAAGGTTGGGTTGGAGTCCAACCCGCACAATTTCCTGCTTATGCATGCGATGGGGCCAAACGTGGCCGGGGTTATTGGCTCAGCGGTTGCCGCCGGGGTGATGATCAGCCTGGTAGGAGGTTAGGGTAGGCGCAGCTGCAGCTGCGGCATGCAGTTGCTACCGCTTACCCCACTGCAGCAGCTTGAAGAATCCATACGACGGATCCTCCTGCCCGGGCTTGCCGATGTGTGACCCTTGCACCAGCGGGTGTTCCAGTTGCACCGTAGAGGTCTCGTTGACCATCGCCCAGTCGGCCACCACTGCACGTGCCGAGTACTTCCACACCCCGTCACGCTTTTCATATCGGTCGAAGTAGCGGCCACCTATCAGCAGGTCCATTGGTTCGGTGTCGGTGCGGATCTTGTGAAAGGCCAGCACGTAAATTTCACCCTCGGCATAATCTCCATCAATCGCGAGATTGATGTTGGTGACGTTGTGATGAAGGATCTCCATTGGTGCTTGTATGGCCGGCAGCTGGTCGATGAATTCCATCGCCAGCCCTTTAAAGAAGCCGCCGTGATCATCGGTTGCATCCGGGTGATACAACTGGCGTAACTTGTCGTGATCGTGGCGGTCCGAGGCGTTGCAGTAGGCGTATACCAGGTCGGTTATATCCTGCTTGTCCAGCAGGGCCTGTAGTCTTTCATCCATCGCGGTTACCCAGTGCGTTCTGATAGGCCCTGACGGCATTGGCCAGCCCCATGCGTATGGCGTCCACCGTCAGCGCGTGGCCAATCGAGACTTCCAGCAGTCCCGGCACGGTGGCAAAACGGGGCAGGTTGTGCAGGTCCAGGTCATGGCCCGCATTGAGGCCCAGGCCGGCGTCTGCTGCTGTTTCTGCGGCGTTCACGAAGCGTTGCAACACGTCATCCACACCGGCCCCTCTGGCAAAAGCCTGTGCATAGGATTCCGTATAGAGTTCGATGCGGTCGGTTCCGGTTTGCGCTGCCAGGCGTATCTGCTCCGGATCCGGATCCATGAACAAGCTGGTGCGGATGCCCAGCGACTTCAGCTCCTGCACCAAAGGCGCGACCCGGTCTCCATCCTTATGCAGGTCGAAACCGTGGTCCGAGGTTAACTGACCATCGGTATCGGGTACCAGAGTGCATTGGGCAGGGCGAATCTCGCGGACAAGTTCCATGAAACCCGGATAGTCACTCACGCCTGCGCGATCGCTCTTCCGTGCCCGGGTAAACGGGTTGCCCTCAATATTAAACTCAACCTCGAGCATCGCCGCCAGTTCGAAACAGTCGTCCGCGCGGATATGGCGCTGGTCCGGGCGCGGATGCACGGTGATGCCATTCGCGCCGGCGGCGATACACATGCGGGCATGCTCAGGCACACTGGGATTGCGGGTGTCCCTGGAGTTGCGGATCAGCGCGATCTTGTTGAGGTTGACGGAGAGGGCGATCATGGTGCGCCCTGTCGCGTGGCCTCAATAATGGTGATCGGTTCAAGCGGGACGTTCTGGTGGCCGCCCGCGCTCCCGGTGGGTGCCGTGACGATATAATCAACCACGCTCATGCCGTCGATGACTTCTCCAAACACGGTGTAGCCCGGTCGGCCGGGTGACCAGTCCAGGCGCAGATTGTTGCGCACGTTGATGAAGAATTGTGCTGTTGCCGAGTCCGGGTCGTTGGTGCGTGCCATGGCGACAGTGCCGCGAGTGTTGTGAAGGCGATTCTTTGCTTCATTGACAATTGGCTCGCCGGTCTCCTTCTCCTGCATGTCGGGAAGGAAGCCACCGCCCTGAACCATGAAGTCGGGAATCACCCGGTGAAAAATGGTGCCATTGTAGAAACCGGCGTCCACATAGCCCAGGAAGTTCTCCACAGTGACCGGTGACTTGTCGCGGAACAGTCGCAGGGTGATGTTGCCTTCTGACGTTTTCAGGGTGACCAGCGGATTGGGCATCTGGCTGTCGTCGGCAGCGGCGAGCGGCGCCAGCAGCAGGCTAAGGATAAAAACTAGATTGCGCATGATTAAACCTCCACTAGGCCCAGCCTGAGTTCTTGCGACGTTTCGGCCACAAACGCGGTACTACCAGGGTGATGATCACGCCAAGCAGCACTGCCAGTGCGCCATTGATGAAGTCTTCCCGTTGCAATTTGTCCTTGAGACGCGAGTTCTCCGCTTCCAGCATGTCGGCCTCCGAGCGCAGGTGCTCAGTCTCCTGCACCAGCCGCCGGTTGTCTGTGTCCAACTGCACTGCCTTGCCGGAAATCTTTTTCAGGTCGGCCAGTTCTTTGGAGACGTCGTCCAGTTGCGAGTCTGTAGAGCTGGCCTTGTTGTGCAGTTCGGCTTTCTCAGCCTTCAACGCGGCCAGTTCTGCGCTTAGCTCGGCATTGGCAGACGCCAGTTTCTCAGCCCGGGCTTGTGCTGCAGGCAGCCTCACCTGGGCAGGTGCCTCGGTAGTGAGAAACTCGCTGGTGACCCAGCCGCTTGTGCCCCTGGCAGTGGTTACTTCCGCCCACTTGCCATCGTCGCTGCTGCCAACCACGCGCAGGCGGGCGCCGGGGTTAAGTTTCGCAGCCCAGCGGTACTCCGTTCCAGGACCTGTATGCAAAACGATGAAGACCTCGTCGCTCACATAGCGCACTTCTTGCGCAGCGACGGGCAGGGCGAGGTACATAGATAACAGCAGAATGCTTGAATAACGCAACACAAACGGTTTCCTTCAATAGCGGGGTGGCCGGGCGGCGCTAGTTTAACGCCGTTACCGGCAGAATTGTAGGAGCAGAGCAGGTCACGCCCTGTCAGCCGTTCTCTTCCTTCAAATGAGGGCTGATCATCAGTGCGGTAAGCACGGTCAGTGCCAGGGTGAAGCCTATGGCTGAATAGAGTTTGTAGCTCACCCATGTCGCCTCGGAGAATCCATAGGCAACCACCAGGTTCAGCGCGCCAACGATAGCGAAGTTGCTCACCCACAGCAGGTTCAGCCTGCGCCAGACGTTATGCGGCAGTCTTATCTGGCTACCCAGCGTGCGCTCCATGAGGTTTTTCTCGCCAATAAACTGCGACGCGCCAAAGGCGATGGCAAGCGCCCAGTTGAAGATGGTGGGTTTCCACTGAATGAACAGCTCATTGCGCAGCAGTAGCGTCGCACCGCCGAAAATCAGCACTGCCAGCAGCATCCACATGGCGCGTTTCTCAAACTCTCTGGTCAGCGCGTAGGTGAGGGCAACCTGTAAAAACGTAGCGCCCATGAGCACCGCAGTAGCGGAGTAGATACCGTCGAACTGGTATGTCCAGCTGCCCAGGGAGACCGCCTCGCCATTTAACTGGTAGGTAATAAAAAACAGGGCGATGGGAATGAACTCTGCCAATTGCTTCATGGTGTGCCGGGTGCCTTGGCTGTTACCATTGTCGGTTTCCACCTGATTATCAATGCGGCGCCGTATCGGCGGCCGGGGGCGTAAGTGTAAAGATTGTGCTGATTGACTTCCATACCCATAGCACTGCTTCTGACGGTGCGCTCACTCCGCAGGAACTGCTCGCCAGGGCGCAGGCGCGCGGCGTCTCCCTGTTGGCGATCACCGATCACGACACTGTCGCCGGTTACCGCCAGGCGCTCACTGTCTGCCAGCAATTCCCCACGGTGAGCCTCCTCTCAGGTGTTGAGCTGTCCTGCCGTTGGTCCGGGACCACAATCCACGTGGTTGGCCTTGGTATGGACTGCGACCATCGCGCCATGCGCGAGGCATTGTCGGTACTGAACGCCGCGCGAATCAAGCGCGGCACCACCATCGGCAGCCGCCTGGCCAGCCGGGGTTTTAGCGGCGCGCTGGAGGGCGCGCTCGCCGAGGCGGGTTCCAGCCAGCTGGGCAGGCCGCATTTTGCCGCCTGGATGGTGAAAGAGGGGCATGTGAAGGATCACCAGACGGCATTTCACAAGTATCTTGGCCAGGGTAAGCCGGGAGACGTCAAAGCCTTTTGGCCGGAGCTGGCCGAGGTGGTGCAGTGGATTGTGGCCGCCGGCGGTACCGCGGTGCTTGCCCACCCCCTCAAGTACAAGTACACGCGGATGAAGCTGCGCAGGCTGATAATCGACTTTGCAGCCGCTGGAGGCACCGCTGTGGAAGTGCTCAGCGGCCGACAGACCCCCGAACAAGTCACGCAATTGCAGCGTCTGGCTGATGAGTTCGAGCTACTGGCATCTGCAGGTAGTGATTTTCACCGGGATGGTCCCTACAACCCCGAGTTGGGTGTAGAATTGCGCCGTCTCGACAGCCGGGCCGCCCTTTGGCAGCGCTGGCTGCCAGCAGCAGAGGGCGCATAGTGAGCCAGTTTTTTCAAATTCATCCGGACAACCCGCAGGCCCGTCTGATCAGTCAGGCAGCGGATATCATCCGTGCGGGTGGCGTGGTCGTGTACCCGACGGATTCAGCCTACGCGATCGGCTGCCATATCGGCGACAAGAATGCGCTCGATCGCATTCGCCGCATCCGCAAACTGGATGCCCGGCACAATTTCACCCTGGTATGCCGTGATTTGTCAGAGATCGCCAGCTACGCGCGAGTTGACAATGCGGTATATCGCCTGCTCAAGCACTGCACACCCGGACCGTACACGTTTATTCTCCGTGCCACCTCCGAGGTGCCGCGTCGGCTTTTGCACCCCAAACGCAAGACCGTGGGGCTCAGGGTGCCGGAGAATAATATCGCCCAGGCACTGCTCGCCGACCTGGGTGAGCCCATGATGAGCGTAACCCTGATAATGCCGGGTGACGAATATCCACTGATAGACCCCTACGATATACGGGAAACCCTGCAACACGAGGTTGACCTGGTGATCGACGGCGGATTCTGCGGCATGGAAGCGACGACCGTTGTTGATCTGGTGGATGAGGTTCCTATCGTACTGCGTGCCGGGAAGGGAGATATTGCCCCATTTGAGACGTGATCAGGTATACTCGCGGCAAGATACCAGAGGTGTACCGTGGCAGTGAACGAACCCAATTACGAAGCGCCGGCCGGCACCGTCGGCGAGCAGTCTGCAGCCCAACCGGACGCGTCCGCGACAGACCAGCCCAGGCATCCGCAGCAGGGTGAAATGCCCTTCGCTGTGGTGATGGGGCAGGCGATGACCGAGCTCCCCAAGGACCTGTACATCCCGCCGCAGGCCCTTGAGGTATTCCTCGAGGCGTTCGAAGGCCCGTTGGACCTCCTGCTCTACCTGATAAAGCGCCAGAATCTCGACATCCTCGAGATCGACGTCTCACAGATCACTCACCAGTACATGCAGTATGTGGAACTGATGGATGCCATGCAGTTTGAACTGGCTGCCGAGTACCTGCTGATGGCCGCCATGTTAGCCGAGATCAAGTCGCGCATGCTGCTGCCGCGCTCAACCGAAGTGGAAGAGGATGAAGAAGATCCGCGGGCCCAGCTGATTCGCCGCCTGCAGGAGTACGAGCGGTTCAAGAAGGCCGCCGAGGACATTGAAGAAATGCCGCGCATGGAGCGCGACACCTGGGTGGGTAGTGCGCAGCCACCGGATATCAATCGTACCCGTCCTGACCCGGATGTGGACATGCGCGAGTTGCTGGTAGCCCTGTCGGATGTGTTGCGCAGAGCCGACATGTACGAAAGCCACCACATTCAGCGTGAGGCCCTGTCCACACGGGAGCGCATGTCGGATGTGCTGGAGCAGCTGTCCGGTCAGCAGTTCGTGCCGTTTGTAGCCCTGTTCAGGGCCGAAGAGGGGCGGCTGGGGGTGGTGGTCACGTTCCTCGCAGTGATGGAACTTATCAAGGAATCTCTCGTGGAAATTGTGCAGACCGACTCATTCGGTCCCATCCACGTCAAGGCAAGGTCGGAATAAGATGGCGGAAACAGGTCTGGTGCAGATTATCGAGGGCTCGCTGCTCGCTGCCGGCAAGCCGATGACGGTGGCGCAATTGGGTGAGCTGTTCGAGGAGCATGAGCGCCCGGAAAACGCGCAGATACGCGAGGCATTGCAAGAAGTTGCAGAGCGATGTGAGGGGCGCGGCTTTGAGCTGACGGAAGTTGCCAGCGGCTTCCGCTTCCAGGTGCGTCAGGCACTTAGCCCCTGGGTAGCCCGCCTGTGGCAGGAACGCCCCGCAAGGTACTCACGCGCACTGCTCGAAACCCTCGCCTTGATCGCCTATCGCCAGCCCATTACCCGTGGCGAGATCGAGGAGATTCGCGGCGTGGCGGTCAGTTCCAATATCATCAAGACCCTGCACGAGCGCGAGTGGATAAGGGTAGTCGGGCACCGTGATGTGCCCGGCCGACCGGCGATGTACGCCACCACACGGCAATTCCTCGATTACTTCAACCTGAAGAACCTGGACCAGCTGCCGGCACTGGCCGAAATTCGTGATCTGGAAACGCTCAATGCTGAACTGGGCTTTACGGATCCAATCGCCGACGCCCCCGAGGCGCCCCCCGGATTGACGGTGGTAGGAGGTATAGATCACCGTCCCGAGGACTCCGCTGCAGCGGACGAGAGCGCTGACCAGGTGGCCAACCCCGCCGCAGCCCAGGCGGCAGCCGAATCCGAAACGGACGCTGAGACTGACGCGCAGTTAGAGCCAGAGCACGCCGGTGAACTCGCTGCGGCTATCGACGAGCTACAAAGCGCAGACGGCAGCTCGGCAGCAGAGCCGGTGGTGGACGATGGCGATACCATAAATGCCAGCGAAGATGATACGGCCAAGCCTGAGTCACAGGTTTAGGGCTGCAGCAGATGACAAACAAGCAACCGCCTGGTGACTGGCCGGCCCAGCCGCAAACACCTGCCGGAGAGAAATTACAGAAAGTGCTGGCGCGCAGTGGGCTGGGCTCGCGGCGGGAGATGGAACGCTGGATTGAGCAGGGCAGGGTAACCATAGAAGGGCGCCCGGCCAAACTGGGTGACCGGGTAGCTGGCTCGGCGAAAATCGCTGTCGATGGCAAGCCACTGAGCACCGCTCCCGCCGAGGAAACGCGCTGTATTCTCTATCACAAGCCGACGGGCGAGGTGTGTTCCCGCAAGGACCCGCAGGGCCGCCGAACGGTGTTTGAGCGCCTGCCAAAACCCAAAGCCGGTCGCTGGATATCCATCGGTCGCCTGGACTACAACACGTCTGGCTTGTTGCTGTTCACCACAGACGGTGAACTGGCCAACAAGCTGATGCACCCCTCCTCAAATATTGAACGCGAATACATGGTGCGCGTCATGGGGCAATGGGACGAATCCATGCTGCAGCGCCTGCGCGAAGGGGTCATGCTGGAGGACGGCGTCGCCCGCTTCACCGATATCCAGGACGGCGGGGGCGATGGCATCAATCACTGGTTCTATGTGGTGCTCATGGAGGGGCGCAACCGAGAGGTGCGCAGGCTCTGGGAGTCGCAGGGCCTGACTGTGTCCCGCCTGAAGCGGGTGCGTTACGGAGACGTATTCATTCCTTCCAAGGTGAAGCAGGGGCAGTGGGTGGAGCTCGAATCCAAGGAAGTGAAGTCGCTGTACCGTATGGCGGACATGCCGCTCAAGCAGCAGAAGCGTGGCACCATGAAAGAACGTGAGAAAATGCAGCGGCAGTTTTCCAAGCGCCGTGGGCCGGCTTCTGCCCGGGGGCGGGGTAAGTCCTGAGTCTCGATCTGACCGGCAGGCGCAACCAATCTCGAGCCGGTTCGCCCGGCTTGACCCTGTTACTGAGCGTCGAAAGAAACCCCGGTTACGCCAGCGCTGTCATCACCCATCAGGTACAGGTAAACACCCATGGTCTCGTTGGGCGAGGGGTTGTTGGTTGGTGGCTCAGCCGGGTACGCCGCATTGCGCATGGCGGTATTGGTTGCCCCGGGATTAATGCAGTTGACCCGGATGTTGGAGGTGTTTTCCAGCTCACTGGACAGCACCTGCATGAAGCCCTCGGTAGCGAATTTGGATACAGCATAGGCGCCCCAGAAGGCACGACCTGCGCGGCCCACTCCTGAGGACGTAAAAACCACTGAAGCGGACGGCGAGGCCTGCAATAAAGGCAGTAAATGGCGGGTGAGCAGAAACTGGGCATTTACGTTGACCTGCATGACTTCCTGCCAGGCCGCATAGGTCGCACTTTCCACAGGGCGACGCTCACCGAGAACGCTGGCATTGTGCAACAGGCCATCAAGTCGGCCGAATTCGTCGGCCAGACCTTGCGCAAGGTGCAGGCATTGCTCCTCAGTAACGCTCGCCAGATCCATTACCACCACCGCTGGCTTGGGGTGGCCCGCGCTTTCAATTTCGTCGTAAACCGCGTCCAGCTTACTTTCCGTGCGACCCAGGAGAATAACCGTGGCACCGTGAGCCGCGAAGGTGAGCGCGGCGGCCTTGCCGATGCCATCGCCGGCGCCGGTTACAAGAATCGTCTTGTCATGCAGCAGGTCAGCGGTAGCCCGGTAGTGAGCAGGAGCGGGTTGGATATTCATGAGACAGTCCGGTTTTACAGGTTGAGAATGAGTTCAGTAAGCTCGCTGCTGCAGTCAACCCGGGCATCTGCGCCCCAGGCGCCAGGGTCATCGTCAGGCTCGATATAGCCGTAGGCCGCGGCCACTGTATACATGCCCGCGCGCCGTCCGGCTTCAATGTCGCGCCGGTGGTCACCCACATAAATGGCCTGCGCAGGTGTGCAGCCGAGGTCGCGGCAGTTACGGTAAAGAGATTCGGGATCTGGTTTGCGCTCGCGCACGTCGTCCGGGCACACCAGGCTGCCACAGAGCTCGTACGACAAGCTTTTGTCGCCTTCAGGTCCAGGGAGCAGGTTCAGTGCCAGCATGAGCGGCTCCGCCAGGGCTCTTGGCTTGTTGGTCGCCACGCCCCAGGCGATATGACGTTCGGCCAACGCATCCAGCAAAGGCGGTATCCCGGGGTAGGGTTTGGCCGCTGTGCCCAGCACCGCAGCGTAAAGCTCCAGCAGGCGCAGTCGTTTACTCTCGAAGATCGGTTCCTGCGGGCTTATGTCCAGGCCCAGCGAGACCAGTGCCCGCGCGCCGTTGGACACGGAGGCGCGAATGCGAGCCGGGTCCATTTCCCCCAGGCCATGCTCTGCTCGCAGTTGCTGCACTACCACTACAAATTCGTCCGCAGTGTCGACCAAGGTGCCGTCGAGGTCAAAGAGTACTGCTTTCAGGTCTGTGCCTTTCATCCGGGTTTGACTGCGTGGACCATGTAGTTGACGCTGACATCGCGCGGATTCAGTCGATAGCTGCGGGTGATAGGGTTATACGTCAGCCCGGTCATGTCCTTTAACACCAAGCCGGCATCGCGCATCCAGCCGGCCATCTCTGATGGCTTGATGAATTTGTCGTACTCGTGGGTGCCAGCGGGCAACAACTTGAGGATATGCTCGGCGCCGACAATGGCGAACAGGAAGGCTTTGGGGTTGCGATTTATCGTTGAGAAATACATGGCGGCCCCGGGCCTGGCCATGTCTGCGCAGGCCTTGATGACAGCCCCCGGGTCTGGCACGTGCTCCAGCATTTCCAGGCAGCATACGATATCGAAGTCTTCGGGTTGCGCGGCTGCCAGGTCCTCTGCGGTGCTGCGCTGGTAGTCCACGTCCACCCCGGACTCCAGCTGGTGCAGCCTGGCCACGGACAGCGGCGCCTCGCCCATATCAATGCCGGTAACCTGGGCTCCGCGCTGGGCCATGGCCTCAGCCAGGATGCCGCCACCGCAGCCCACGTCGACCAGGCGCTTGCCGGCGACGGGGGAGTGACCGTCAATGTAATTGGCGCGCAGCGGGTTGATATCGTGTAAGGGTTTGAACTCACTGTTGCGGTCCCACCAGCGCGAGGCAAGTGCCTCGAACTTGGCTATCTCGGAGGGGTCTACGTTGGATGTCTGGGTCATGAGCTTGTGTCAGTCGGGTTGATTTTTTCCTGCCAGGCCGAGGTTCGCTGCAGCAGGTCCTTGAGGTCAAGGCGGGTGAGCCGGCGGTTCTCAAGCAGTTGGGTGCCGGCTACCCAGCTGTGGCTGACCTGGCTGCCGTTGCAGGCATAAACCAGCTGGGACAGCGGGTTGTACAAGGGCTGGCACTCGGGGCCTGACAGGTCCACTGCAATGATGTCGGCCTGTTTTCCGGGCTCCAGGCTGCCAATCTCCTGCTCCAGCCCCAGCGCTCTGGCACCGCCCATGGTAGCCATATAGAGCGCATCCGCAGCGGGCAGGGCAGCCGCGTCTGCGGCAGTGAGTTTACCCAGCAGAGCCGCGCTTTGCATCTCCGCAAACAGGTTAAGGTCGTTGTTACTGGCGGCGCTGTCTGTGCCCAGTGCTACGTTGACGCCCCGTGCCAGAAGCTTGCTGACCGGGCAGGTTCCCGAGGCCAGTTTCATATTGGACTGCGGGCAGTGCACAACGTGAGCGCCGGATGCGGCAAGCGCGGCAATGTCCTGGTCGCCCAGGTCGGTCATATGCACGCACTGCGTGCGCGGCCCCAGCAGGCCTATGGCGTTGAGGCTGTCCAGCGGTCTTTCACCGTGCTCCTCGACCGCAGCCAGTACCTCTGCCGCTGTCTCGTGCAGGTGGATCTGCACTGGTACATCCAGTTCGGCAGCGTAGGTCGCCACCTTTTGCAGCGTATCTGGCGATACGGTGTAGGGAGCATGCGGTCCGAAGCCTATCGTGATCAGTTCGTGGTGCTTGAGTTCATCGCGCAGGCGCAGGCCTTTGCTGATGTAGTCGTCGGCGTCCCGGGCCCAGGCAGTGGGGAAATCGAGAATGGGGAAGACAATCTGGCAGCGGATACCCGCAGTGATGGCCGCGCCCGCCGCGGCGTCCGGGAAGAAGTACATGTCGCTGAACGTAGTAGTGCCGGCGCGGAGCATTTCCGCTATCGCCAGGGCGGTGCCATCCCGAACGAACTCAGGGCCTACGTGAGTGCCTTCTGCGGGCCAGATGTGCTGCTCCAGCCAGGGCATCAGCGGCAGGTCGTCAGCGTAGCCGCGCAGCAGGCTCATGGCCGCGTGACCGTGGGCATTGACCAGCCCGGGCATCAGCGCATGCCCGGGCAGGTCCAGCTGCTGCGCAGGAGTCAGCCCGGCCGCATCGGCTCGTGGCAGTATATGGCTTATGCGGCCCTCAGTGATGGCAAGGCTGTGGTTGGACAGCACCGTGGCGCGCGGCAGTACGGGCACAATCCATTCAGGATGCAGAAGCGTGTCGACGGTGGTTTGAGTAGTGCTCATGGGCGCGTTGCTGGGCCTTGTGGCTGTAAAACCGGGGTGCTTAGTGGGTAAAAAATCGCCAATGGGGACGTCCCGGTGACCATTCCCGCCAGCAGCGCCAAAGTATAACCTCAGTGGCCCCCCATTGTCGGCGAAATTCTTTAAAAACATGGTAGTTACGCGCTATTTTCCGTATAATGCCCGGCTTGAATTTGGGGGCGCGCAACATTTTATTTGCAGTTTTTCCGGGGCCTGTCCATGGGCCTTTCCAGGGCGAGCTGCAGCATAATAAAGCCTTATAGCTGGACCTGAAGGAAACCTTCTCGAAATGGGTGATTTAGCCAAAGAAATTCTTCCCGTCAATATCGAAGACGAGATGAAACAGTCCTACCTTGACTACGCGATGAGCGTAATCGTGGGCAGGGCACTGCCGGACGTTCGCGACGGCCTCAAACCAGTGCATCGGCGCGTGCTCTTCGCGATGAATGAGCTTAACAATGACTGGAACAAGGCCTACAAAAAGTCCGCCCGCGTGGTGGGGGACGTGATCGGTAAGTATCACCCGCACGGTGACTCGGCGGTGTATGACACCATCGTGCGTATGGCGCAGCCGTTCTCCATGCGCTACATGCTGGTAGACGGCCAGGGCAATTTTGGCTCCATTGATGGCGATAATGCTGCCGCAATGCGCTACACCGAAATTCGCATGCGTAAAATCTCCCATCAGCTGCTGGCTGATCTGGATAAGGAGACGGTGGACTTCGTAGACAACTACGATGGCACCGAGCGCATTCCCGCCGTGATGCCCACGCGCGTGCCCAATCTGCTGGTCAATGGATCCTCCGGCATAGCGGTGGGCATGGCCACCAATATCCCGCCGCACAATTTGACGGAAGTCGTCAGTGGTTGCCTGGCCCTGCTCGGCAATCCGGATATGACCGTCGACGAGCTCATGGAACATATCCCGGGGCCGGATTTCCCTACCGGTGCCATCATCAATGGCCGTGCCGGCATCATCCAGGCATACCGCACCGGCCGTGGGCGCATCTACGTGCGAGCGCGCGCGGAAGTGATCAGTGATGAAAAGAAAGGGAAAGACACCATCATCATTCACGAGTTGCCCTATCAGCTCAACAAGGCGCGTTTGATTGAGCGCATCGCTGAGCTGGTCAAGGAAAAGAAGATCGAGGGCATCACCGAACTGCGCGACGAATCCGACAAAGACGGACTGCGCGTGGTGATCGAGTTGCGCCGCGGGGAAGTGGGTGATGTGGTGCTCAACAACCTCTACGCCCAGACGCAACTGCAGTCCGTGTTCGGTATCAATATGGTCGCCCTGGTTGACGGCCAGCCAAAGATACTCAACCTCAAGGAGATTATCGAGGCGTTCATTCGCCACCGCCGTGAAGTGGTTACGCGCCGCACGGTTTTCCTCCTGCGCAAGGCGCGCGAGCGGGGTCACCTGCTAGAGGGCCTGGCGATTGCCCTGGCTAATATCGACCCGGTCATCGAGCTGATCAAGGCCTCACCCAGCTCGGCGGAGGCGAAAGAGAAACTGATCGCCCGCGCCTGGCTGCCAGGAGATGTGATGGGCATGCTCGAGCGCGCCGGTGAAGACGCCTGTCGCCCCGATGGCCTGGAGCCGCAGTATGGCTTGCGCGATGGCCAGTACCATCTGTCGCCGGCCCAGGCCCAGGCGATTCTGGAGCTGCGCCTGCATCGGTTGACCGGCCTGGAGCATGAAAAGTTGCTGCAGGAGTACGAGGAAAAGTTGCGCGAGATCAGCGACTACCTGGATATCCTGGCAGACCCGGAACGTCTTAAAGTGGTTATTCGGGAAGAGCTGGAAGAAATAGTCAGTGAGTATGGTGACGAGCGTCTTACCGAGATTACCGCGTCCCAGCATGACCTCACGGTGGAAGACCTCATTACCGAGGAGGACCGGGTGGTGACCATATCCCACGGTGGCTACGCCAAAACCCAGCCGCTTACGGATTACCAGGCCCAGCGTCGTGGCGGTACCGGTAAGTCTGCGACCGCAGTCAAGGATGAGGACTTTGTAGAGCACCTGCTGATTGCGAGCACCCACGCGACAATCCTGTGCTTCTCCAATATGGGTAAGGTCTACTGGCTCAAGGTTTACCAGATACCGCTATCCGGGCGTAACTCGCGCGGACGGCCTATGGTAAACCTGCTGCCGCTGGAGGAGGGTGAGCGAGTAACCTCCATTCTTCCGGTCGAGGAATATACCGAGGGTTACTACATCTTTATGGCAACAGCCGGTGGCACGGTGAAGAAAACGGCCCTGACCGACTTTGCCCGGCAGCGCAGCGTGGGCCTGCGTGCCCTGGAACTGGATGAGGGCGACGTGCTCCTGGGTACCGCCATCACCAGCGGTGATTGTGACGTCATGCTGCTGTCCAGTGAAGGCAAAGCGGTGCGTTTCCGCGAAGGGGATGTGCGGGCAATGGGCCGCACCGCCCGTGGCGTGCGCGGCATCAAATTGGGTGAAGGGCACTCCTTGATCTCGCTGATCATCCCTGAAGAGGGTGGCCGCCTGCTGACTGTCTCGGCCAATGGCTATGGCAAACGCACGGAGATCAGTGAATTCCCCACCAAAGGGCGTGGCAACAAAGGGGTCATCGCCATGCAAACCAGTGATCGCAACGGCATGATGGTGGGCGCGGTACAGGTATTCGATGGCGATGAGCTGATGTTGATCTCCAATCAGGGCACGCTGGTGCGGACCCGGGCCGACGAGATCTCCGTGCTGGGCAGAAATACCCAGGGCGTGCGTGTGATCCGCACGCGGGATGGCGAATCACTGGTCAGCGTTGAACGTATAGAAGAGCCCGACGTTGAAGAAAATGAACTGGCCGTCGAAGAGGCGGCAATCAGCGATACGCCAGCTGCCGAAAATGCGCCGGCTGATGATGAAGACAAGGAACCTGAAGCATGACCCGCCGTTACAATTTCTGCGCCGGCCCTGCCGCTTTGCCCCTGCCTGTGCTGGAACAGGCGCGTGACGAAATGCTCGACTGGCACGGTGCCGGCCTCTCCATTATGGAAATGAGCCATCGCAGCCCCGAAGTAGTGAGTGTGGCGGAGCGTGCGGAAGCTACCTTGCGTGAGCTGATGGGAATCGGTGACGATTACGCGGTATTGTTCCTGCAGGGTGGCGCCAGCACCCAGTTCGCAGCTGTTCCCCTCAACCTGATGGGCGAAAACGGCGTGGCGGACTACGTGAACACAGGTCAGTGGTCCAAAAAGGCGATTGCCGAGGGCGGGCGCTTCGGCAAGGTAAATGTGGCTGCCAGCTCCGAAGACACCAACTTCTCTACGATTCCACCGCAGAGCAGCTGGCAATTGTCTGCGGACGCCGCCTATCTGCACTACACGCCCAACGAGACCATCGGGGGAGTGGAGTACTTCTGGGTACCTGAATCAGCGGCACCGCTGGTTGTCGATATGTCATCGACTATTCTCTCGCGCCCGGTCAACGTCGACGACTACGGCGTTATCTATGCTGGCGCACAGAAAAATATCGGCCCGGCCGGGTTGACGCTGGTAATCGTACGCAAAGATTTGCTGGGCAAGGCGCATGCGCAATGTCCGGCGATGCTCAATTGGAAAACCGCCGCTGACAATGACTCCATGTACAACACGCCTCCTACCTTTGCTCTGTATCTGGCAGGCCTGGTGTTTGATTGGTTGCAAGCGCAGGGCGGACTGCAGGCGATGGAAGTGCGCAACCGGCGCAAGGCAGAGAAGCTGTATGCCGCCATAGACGGCTCCTCTTTCTATGCCAACCCGGTAGAGTTGCAGAGCCGCTCGTTGATGAATGTGCCTTTTACGTTGGCTGACGACAGCCTGGACAAAACGTTTCTCGCAGAGGCTGACGCAGCCGGTTTGCTGAACCTGAAGGGCCACCGGTCCGTGGGAGGCATGCGCGCCAGCATTTATAATGCGGTAGGCGAGGATGCCGTGGATGCATTGATTGATTTCATGCAGGACTTCGAGCGGCGCAACGGCTGAACCATGGCTGACACACCGGACAACAGGAGCCTGCAAGAGGTCAGGGCGGACATAGACGCCATCGATCGTGAGTTGCAGGAGTTGATCAGCCGCAGGGCAGAGTGTGCCCAGCGTGTGGCCGACATCAAATTGGCCGAGGTGCAGGCAGCGCGCGCCTCGGGGCATACTGAGGCCGAGGTGGTTTATTACCGCCCTGAGCGAGAGGCGCAGGTTCTGCGCAATATTATCGAGCGTAATCGCGGGCCACTTGCCGGCGAGACCGTCGCGCACGTGTTCCGTGAAATCATGTCGGCCTGCCTGGCACTGGAGCGTCCCCTGCAGGTGGCCTATCTGGGACCGGAAGGCACCTTCACCCAGGCGGCTGCAATCAAGCATTTCGGCCACGCGGCCATTTGTGTGCCTCAGGCTACCATCGATACGGTTTTTTCCCAGGTGGAATCCGGTGAATGCAGCTATGGTGTGGTACCCGTGGAGAACTCCACCGAAGGTATGGTCAGCCACACGCTGGATAGTTTCATGGACTCTGCGCTGAAGATATCAGGCGAAGTCGAGATGCCTATTACCCATCATCTGTTGGTGGCGGACCATACCGGTAGCGATCAGGTCACCCGCATATACGCGCACCAGCAAGCGCTGGCGCAGTGTCGCAACTGGCTGGATTTGCACTGGCCCCACGTTGAGCGCGAGGCGGTGAGCAGCAATGGCGAAGCCGCACGTCTGGCGGCGGAATCGGAGGGTGTGGCCGCAATTGCCGGAGATATGGCCGCAGACCTTTACGGCTTGCAACGACTTGCCGAACATATTGAAGATTACAGCGATAACACCACGCGCTTCCTTATCATCGGGCGTGAAGAGGTGCCCCCGTCCGGGCGCGATAAAACCTCTATTATTGTGTCCAGCAGAAACAAGCCGGGGGCGCTTTACCTGTTGCTGGATCCCTTCCGCAAGGCAGGGGTGAACCTCACGCGTATCGATACCCGGCCTTCGCGCACTGAAAAGTGGGCGTATGTGTTTTTCATCGAGTTTGAAGGCCACCTGCAGGACGAGAACATTGCGCGTATTCTTGCCGAGTTGGAGGAGCAATCCATCCTCATCAAGCCGCTGGGTTCGTATCCGCAGGCCGTGTTGTAGCCGGCAGTGAGTATGAGCAACAAAGTGGAAACGGTGGCAATTCTTGGCCTGGGTTTGATAGGTGGCTCGCTGGCGAAGGCATTGCGCGCCAGCGGTTTCTGTCAGCGCATATTGGGTTACGGACACCGTGAGCCATCGCTGCGCCGGGGCCTGGAACTGGGGGTGATTGACGCGTTCACGCTGGACCTTGAGGAGGCTATAACCACCGCCGACATCCTGGTGATCTGCACGCCAACGCTGGTTGCTGAACAGGTTCTACGCGAGGTGTTGCCGCGCACCCAGGCTATGGTCAGGCCGCCGGTGATTACCGATGCGGCCAGTGTCAAAGGCAATCTGTACGCGGCCGCCGTAGCGGTCTGCGGCGAGTTTCCGCCTTACCTGGTGCTCGGTCATCCCATTGCCGGTTCTGAACGCAGTGGGGTAGACGCTGCGAAAGCGGATTTGTACGTCAATCACCGGGTGATTCTCACCCCTGCCAGCGAAAACGACCCGGGCGCGCTGGAATTGGTGCGCAACATGTGGCTGGCGACTGGCGCTGAGGTCGTGGATATGGAGGTGGCCAGGCACGATGCCGTGCTGGCAGCCACCAGCCACCTGCCACATGTGCTGGCTTATGCACTGGTGGACTCGCTGGCGCAGTCCGCCGAGAGCGACGAGATCTTCCGCTGCGCCGCCGGTGGCTTTCGCGACTTCACCCGCATTGCGTCTTCCGACCCGGTGATGTGGCGGGATATCGCCATCGCCAACAAGTCCGCGCTGCTGCGGGCGATGGACCAGTTCACCGACCACCTGGCTCAGTTACGGCACGCGGTGGCCACCGAGGATGCCCAGGGCATGCATGATACCTTTGCCCGGGCAAAGACCGCGAGAGACGAGTTTGCCGCTGTGTTGGCACAACGTTCTGCCGGCGAGGAAGGCTGAGGTTTGCTTTCACACCGCCCGCACCCATCCCGTGTGCAAACATCACCGGGGCACGATTCTGCCCCGCTTTATATCAGAGAACCGCTATGAAATTCATACTAGAGCCAGGCGGCTGCATCGCTGGAGAAGCGCGGGTCCCGGGCGACAAGTCCATGTCTCACCGGTCTGTCATGCTGGGCGCGTTGGCGGATGGCACGACACGGGTCCGGGGCTTTCTTGAGGGCGAAGATGCGCTGGCAACCCTGGAAGCCTTTCGCAGTATGGGCGTGTCGATAGAGCGTGGCGGCGCAGGTGAAGTCACCATACACGGCGTAGGTCTGCATGGGCTGGAGGCGCCTGAGGCGCCCCTGGACCTTGGCAATGCCGGCACAGGTATGCGTCTGCTGTGCGGTCTGATGGCGGGGCAGCCATTCGATACCCGGCTAACCGGCGACGCGTCCCTCTGTTCTCGTCCTATGGGGCGGGTAATTGATCCATTGGTATTGATGGGTGCCGCTATCGACGCCCGCGAGGGCGGTCGTCCACCGCTGAGCATCACTGGCGGCAGGCCTTTGCACGGCATTCACTATGACCTCCCCATGGCCAGCGCCCAGGTAAAGTCCTGCGTATTGCTTGCTGGTCTTTACGCAGAAGGCCGCACGTCGGTGACAGAGCCTGCTCCCACACGCGATCACACAGAACGGATGCTGCGAGGTTTTGGCTATCCGGTTGAGCAGGAGAACGGCGTGATCAGCCTGCAGGGCGGGGGCAGTTTGACTGCGGCGGATATCGACGTCCCCGCCGACATCTCATCTGCCGCGTTTTTCCTCGTCGCCGCGAGTATTGCGCCGGGCTCAGACTTGTTGCTCAGCCATGTCGGCATCAACGCTACTCGCACTGGCGTGTTGAATATACTCAGGCTGATGGGCGCCGACATTACCCTGCTCAATGAGCGGGAAGTGGGCGGTGAGCCGGTGGCCGATATCCGGGTGCGTTACGCTCCACTGCACGGTATCGATATTCCGGAAGACCAGGTGCCGCTGGCCATTGATGAATTTCCTGCGCTGTTCATTGCGGCGGCCTGCGCCGAGGGGCGCACTGTACTGCGAGGCGCTGAGGAGTTGCGGGTCAAGGAAAGCGACCGGATTGCCGCGATGGCAGAGGGTTTGTCAACCCTGGGGGTTGCCAATGAGGTTCTGGAAGACGGTATTGTCATCGACGGTGGCACCCTGGGCGGTGGCGAGATCCGCACGCATATGGATCACCGGATAGCCATGGCATTCGCTATTGCCGCCCTGCGAGCTGAGCGTGAAATAGTCGTGCTGGACTGCGATCACGTTGCCACCTCCTTTCCTGGCTTCGAGAGGCTTGCCGGCAAACTGGGCCTGCGTATCGGAGCGCGGGATGACTGAGGTGCCAGCGGTGCCTGTGATCACCGTCGACGGCCCCAGCGGTGCAGGCAAAGGCACCGTGAGCCACCTGTTGGCGGCTGAACTGGGCTGGCACTTCCTCGACAGCGGCGCGCTGTATCGGGTGACCGGACAAGCCTGCCTGATTGAAGGCGTTGACCTGGACCACCACGCGGCGGTGGCCGACATTGCCAGGGAGCTGGATGTCAGCTTCAGCGCCGCCGATAACGGCGAGGTTCTTGTCGCCTACAAGGGGCAGGATATTTCCGCTGATATCCGCACAGAAGAGGGCGGCCGCGCGGCTTCCAGAGTAGCGGCTATTCCAGCCGTACGCGATGCGCTACTGGCCAGGCAACGGGACTTTTTGCGTCCACCGGGGCTGGTCGCCGACGGGCGTGATATGGGAACCGTGGTATTTCCGGATGCGCCGTTGAAATTGTTTCTCACCGCCTCTGCCGAGGAGCGGGCCGAGCGCCGCTATAAGCAGTTGATTGCAAAGGGGGAAAGTGTTAGTCTCGCGCGCCTTCTGCAGGACATCCGGGAGCGGGATGCACGGGATTCAAGCCGTGAAGTCGCCCCTCTGGAGCCAGCGGAAGATGCCGTCATTATTGATAGCACTGGCGCCGATATCGACCAGGTATTCGCGCGGGTGATGGCAGAAGTGGTGCGAACAGGGCTGGCATAGCGTGAGCTTGCCTGTCCGCCTCCAGACGGGAGGCAAACATTGCTGCAGCGGCCAAATCCAGTCATCGCCGTAAGCAGCAGTGCTTATAAACGAACCCCGTACCCGGCTGGAGGGACGGATGACCAAACCAACAGGTAATGTGTAATGAGCGAATCCTTCGCTGAACTTTTTGAAGAGAGTCTGAAGACCGTCGATATGCAGCCCGGCGCCATCGTGACCGGTGTAGTGATTGATATCGACAACGACTGGGTTACCGTGCATGCGGGCCTCAAGTCAGAAGGGGTCATCCCCCGTTCCCAGTTCAACGATGCAGCGGGCGAATGTGGCCTGAGCATTGGTGATGAAGTACAGGTCGCCCTGGAATCCGTGGAAGACGGTTTTGGTGAAACCAAACTGTCACGCGAGAAAGCCAAGCGTGCAGAAGCCTGGAAAGAACTGGAAGCTGCCCACGAAGCAGAAGAAGTGGTCACAGGTGTTATCAACGGCAAGGTCAAAGGTGGCTTTACCGTGGACATCAACAGCATTCGCGCTTTCCTGCCAGGCTCTCTGGTAGATGTACGTCCCGTTCGCGAGACCGTGCACCTGGAAGGCAAGGAACTGGAATTCAAGGTCATCAAGCTGGACCAGAAACGCAACAACGTGGTGGTATCGCGTCGCGCGGTCATGGAAGCGGCCAACTCCGAGGAGCGCGAAGCGCTGCTGGAGACCCTGCAAGAGGGTATGTCCGTCAAGGGTATCGTCAAGAACCTGACCGACTACGGTGCATTCGTTGACCTGGGTGGTGTAGACGGTCTGTTGCACATTACCGATATGGCCTGGAAGCGCATCAAGCATCCTTCCGAGATCGTGGAAGTGGGTCAGGAAATTGACGTCAAGATCCTCAAATTCGATCGCGAGCGTAACCGCGTATCGTTGGGTCTGAAGCAACTGGGTGAAGATCCCTGGGTGGAAATCACCGGTCGCTACCCCGAGGGGAGCCGCGTCAAGGCCAAGATCACCAATCTTACCGACTACGGCTGCTTTGCCGAGCTGGAAGAGGGTGTGGAAGGTCTGGTGCACGTCTCCGAAATGGACTGGACCAACAAGAACGTACACCCCTCCAAGATCGTCCAGTTGGGCGACGAGGTGGAAGTGATGGTTCTGGACATCGACGAAGAACGTCGTCGTATCTCCCTGGGTATCAAGCAATGCCAGCAGAATCCCTGGGACGCTTTCGCATCGCAGTACAGCAAAGGCGACAAAATTGCCGGTTCCATCAAGTCGATTACCGACTTCGGTATCTTCATCGGCCTGGAAGGCAACATCGATGGCCTGGTGCACTTGTCCGATATCAGCTGGAACGAAGCGGGCGAGGAAGCGGTACGCAATTACAAGAAGGGCGACGAGATCGAGACAGTCATCCTGTCTATCGACCCTGAGCGCGAGCGTATCTCTCTGGGCGTCAAGCAGCTGGAAGACGACCCCTTCGGTAACTACATTGCAGTGAACGACCGTGGCGCCATCGTCACTGGTGAAGTCATTGAAGTGGACGCCAAGGAAGTCATCATCAAGCTGGCTGACGAAGTAGAGGGCATCCTCAAGGCATCGGACATCTCTCGCGATCGTGTGGAAGATGCGCGTTCATCCTTCAAAGTGGGTGATTCTGTCGAAGCCAAGATCATCTCTGTCGACCGCAAGAATCGTGGTGTAGTGCTGTCTATCAAGGCCAAGGACTATGACGACGAGAAAGAAGCGGTGAAGTCGCTCAAGGACGCAGAGCAGGAAACTGCCTCGCCCGGCACAATCGGCGACCTGATCAAGGCGCAAATGAGCGACAACTAAGCGTCGGTCATACAGCGGGCCCAGGCCCGCATCGATCAAAGGGGCTCACACTGTGGGCCCCTTTTTTTTGGTTCTTCGCAGATTGGCGGGGTCGCATAGTGGATAGGCACGTTCCAGCCGAGCGGCCACTGCAATCGTGGTATACCCCCGAGCGGTCGAACCCGCTTTGACTCCCTTTCGGGGGTATACCACGATCACAGCGGCCACCACGAATGGGGTAAGCCTTCCAAGGGCGTGGAAGTGTGTTTTCAACCGCGGAAGGCTTACCCCATTTGTGGCCTCCGCTTTGTTTGAATGCCGCCAATGTACGATGAGCCTTATTTTCGTCTCCTGGATATTGCATACAGCCATGGCGGGACGACCGGGAAGTCCAGTCGCGGTGATCCTGAATCAGTCTGGCTGCCGCTGTTACAACTCGAAAAAATCACTTTTCCTATATAAAATAAGGACTTGCGAAAGCCAGAATCTGGGTCCACAATAAGCGCTGGATAACCGGCCGAATAAGACCGATGACAAAAAGTGAACTGATCGAAACCATCGCCGCCAGCCAGGCGCAGTTGTCTGCGAAAGATGTAGAGTTGGCGGTAAAGACTATTCTGGAGCACATGTCCCAGTCCCTGGCAGATGGTGAGCGCATCGAGATACGTGGTTTTGGCAGCTTCTCCCTGCACTATCGGGAACCCCGTCGTGGCCGCAACCCCAAAACCGGCGACGCCGTGGAGTTGACTGGCAAGTACGTCCCTCACTTCAAGCCGGGAAAGGAACTGCGGGAAAGGGTCAACCTGGGCTTGCAAATGGGCCTGTAAACTTGCCCTTGAGAATACAGGCGGTATGATCCCCGGGTCATGCCGTTTTTTTTGCTTTCTACCAACCGGAATACCTCATGAAACTGCTACGCAATCTGGTTTATCTCGCTATTGTTCTTGCTATGGCAGCAGTCGGCGTTCTGTTTGCATTGCAGAATGAGGTACCTGTTCCGCTGGACCTGCTGGTCTACACCTTCGAGCCGCGCAGCCTGGCCCTCTGGTTGCTGATTGCATTGGCTTTAGGTGGCGTCCTGGGCTTGCTGATGTCATCGGCGCTGTTGGTGCGCAACCGTGCCGCCCTGGCCACTACCAACCGGCAACTGGCCAAGTGCCGCGCGGAGCTTGACAAACTGCGCACGGCGGGCCTGAAAGACGGTGAATGATTACCTGGTATTCGCCCTTTTTTTTACCGCAATTGCCGTAGGCTGGTTCCTCGGACGCCGCAGCCAGGGAAAGGCAACTCCCGCCCGCGATCTCCCCGGGCAGTATTACAAGGGTCTCAATTACCTGCTGGATGGGCGCCCGGACGGGGCGGTCGATGCCTTCATTAACGCTCTTGAGGTAAACAGCGAGACGCTTGAAACGCACATTGCCCTGGGTAATCTGTTGCGCAAGCGTGGCGAGGTCGACAGGGCTATTCGAATCCACCAGAACCTGCTGGCAAGGCCCAGTTTGCCCAGGGCGCAGGTGCATCAGGCGCATCTTGAGCTCGCCAGGGACTATATCAGCGCTGGCCTACTTGATCGTGCTGAACGGCTGTTGCTGGACCTGGTCGCGGAGTCGCCTGCGCAGCGACGCGCGAGTCGCTGGCACTTGATGGATATTTACCAGAGTGAGCGTGAATGGCAGCAGGCGATCGACATCGCTGCGGAGTTGCTGCCACGTAAATCATTGCTCGGTGGCTCGACCAGCGATCTGACGGAGGATGACGGGCAGGCGGTTCAGGTCGTGCTGGCACATTATTACTGTGAGCTTGCAGACGAATGTCACCAGGGGGGCGACCTGACTCGCGCGCGCAACCTGCTGCTGGACGCCCTGGCGCAGGATAAGCAGTGCGTGCGTGCCTCTATCATGCTCGGTCAGGTGGAATTTGATGCTCGCCGCTTCAAGCAGGCGATCAAGGCGCTGCGCCGGGTACGCCAGCAGGACCCACTCTATATCAGTGAGTCGGTGCCCACGCTGCGTGCTTGCTACAGGGAACTGGGCGATGAGCGAGGCCTGCGCGGCTATCTGCGCGAGTGCCTGGACAGTCATCCCTCGCCGCCCCTTTTGCTGGCAGCAGTAGAGGACATCCGCGAAGCAGAGGGGCCTCAGCTTGCCGAGCAGTTTCTGGTGGAGCAACTGGAAAAGATGCCCTCGCTGCGAGGGCTTGAGAAACTGGTCAGCCTTCAGGTTGACGGCAACGAGGTTGAACCGCCTGAAAACCTTGGCCTGGTTCATCGGCTGGTGCAGCGGCTCATTGAGGAGCGTCCGTCCTATCGGTGCAGTCATTGTGGTTTTGCGGGTCGGCATTTGCACTGGTTCTGCCCCGGCTGCAAGTACTGGGGTACGGTCAGGCCTATTCGTGGCACCAGCGTGGAATAGCACTCCAATTTGATGAGTAAAGTTATGCAAGATAACCCCGTTATAGTGGCGCTGGATTTTCCCGCAGCTGAGCCAGCCCTTGCGCTGGCATCGCAACTGGCGCCAGAGCTGTGCCGGCTGAAGGTGGGCAAGGAACTGTTTACGCGCTGTGGGCCGGACCTGGTGGAAGCTTTGCAGGCTCGCGGGTTCGATGTGTTTCTGGACCTCAAATTTCATGACATCCCCAATACAGTTGCCGGTGCGGTGCGCGCTGCAGCGGAACTGGGCGTGTGGATGGTCAATGTTCATGCCGCTGGTGGCCGACGTATGATGGAAGCGGCTGCGCTGGCTGTGCAGTCTTGCTCGCAGCCCCCCTTGTTGATTGCCGTGACGGTGCTGACCAGCATGTCGGACGAGGATCTGCGTGAGATGGGCTACACGGAATCAGCGGCCGAGCGGGTTTCCCGGCTGGCAGCACTGACCGAGGACTGCGGCCTGGATGGTGTTGTCTGTTCTGCGCTGGAGGCGCCCGTATTGCGAAAACAGTGTGGAGACCGGTTCAAACTGGTGACGCCGGGAATACGCATGCATGGTGACGATGCCGGTGATCAACGCCGCGTGCTGACGCCGGCAGATGCACTGGCTAATGGCTCGGATTACCTGGTGATCGGTCGTTCTGTTACGGGGTCAGTCGACCCGCTGGCCGCGCTGCAGCGGGTGCACAGGGAGCTTGCCTCGGTCGCGTAACATCATTTTCAGCCAGCAGGACGCAAGCGGTGAGGCTGCCTGCTAGACTTCTCCCTGATACGGATGCCTGCACGGATGCAGACAAATTGATCAGGGAGATCACAATATGACAACACCAATCCATTCAGCTTCAGCAATACAACCTAATGCAGCATCGAGAACGGGCCATGCACTGAGTACAGGCCGTTTTCCGTCGCTGCGACTATTCACCTTTCTGGCCGCCTTGTTGCTGGCCATGAGCTTCGCCCCGTCATCGTCTCAAGCACAGGACAACGCCGACCTGTCGGGGGCGCCGGCCTCGGTGAATATCAACACAGACGATGCGGCTGCTCTGGCGTCGGGTCTCACCGGTGTTGGCTTGTCCCGCGCCGAGGACATCATCCGCTACCGCGAACAGTTCGGCCGCTTCACAACGGTTGAGCAACTGTCCGAGGTGAAGGGGATAGGCAAGGCCACACTTGAGAAAAATCGCACGCGGATAACACTGGAATAAGACTGCTGCATCCGTATCATCGGGGGCTTATGCCCCCTCAACATTACATGTCTCGATGAAGTGCCTGGTTACAGGCGCTACCGGCTTTGTCGGCCGGGAACTGTGCAAGCAGTTGTCGCTGGCGGGTCACGAAGTGCTTGCCTACAGTCGTACCGGGGAGGACCTCGAAAACGGAACGCCCACCCGCGCGGTGGATTTTCGTAATGCCACGCTTGATGCGCAACAACTCGCAGGCGTGGAGCTTGTGTTCCACCTTGCAGGTATCGCCCATCAGCAGGCAGCGGCAGAGGATTATGAGTCCGTTAACCACGTCGCAACGCTGAACCTGGCCAGACAGGCGGAAGCGGCCGGAGTCCGGTGCTTTGTTTTTCTCAGTAGTGTAAAGGCGATGGGCGAGGGTAGTGCTGGCGCAATTGTGCGTTCGGAGAGTGATAGCGTACGGCCATTGGACCATTACGGTTTGTCCAAGTGGATGGCCGAAACCGCTCTGAATGACGAGTTTTGCAGGCGAACAATGGCGGTTTGGGTGTTGCGTCCTGCACTTGTGTATGGAACCGCTGCAAAAGGTAACCTGGCGTCGCTGGCCAAGGCGGTGAGTCGTGGCTTGCCGCGGCCACCCGAGGCTGGCGGCCGTTCGATGATTGCGGTAGAGGACCTTTGTGCGCTAATGCTGCATATTTCCTGGCAATGTGAAGCAGGTGTGCGCACCTACATTGTGAGCGACGGTGAGCAATACAGCCTACGACGGATATACGACGCCATGCGCCGTGTGCAAGGGCTTGGTCCTGGCCGCGCATGGTGCCCGCGATGGATGTGGCGGGTAGCTTGCAGCTTGTTGGACTGGCTGCGGCCGCGCAATGCGCCGCGCTGGGAGACCTTGTTTGGTTACGAGCTGTACAGTAATGAGCAGTTACTGCGAGCCACTTCATGGCGGCCGCAGCGCTCGCTGGAGAATACCTTGAGCCCGGAGGCAGGACACCCGTGATCGCTCTTCTGCTGACTCTCATGCTCTCGGTTGCGGCTTGCGGTGGTTACCTCTTGCTGGCGCGACGCTGGCAGATTCTGGACCTGCCGAATGAACGCAGTTCCCATGAGTTGCCCACGCCACACGGCGGCGGGCTGCCTTTGTATCTGGCTTTCTTTGCTGGTGTGGCAATCGCCGCTCTTACGGGTTGGAATGTGCAAGCCCAGTACCTGATTTTCCTGGCGACCGCGGCGGCACTGGTGGCCATCGGTGTGATGGACGACTTTCGGGGCTTGTCCCTGCGGCTGCGGTTCGTACTTTACGCAGTGTGCTGTCTTGGGACCGTGGCAGCACTGGGTCCGTTTGGATCTGCCGGTACCGCGATGCCATTGCTGCTGGGCGGGCTTGCTGTTCTCGCCCTGCTTTGGTTGCTCAATCTCTACAATTTCATGGACGGTATCGACGGTATTGCTGCCATTCAGTGCATCCTTGCTTGCGGCGGCGCCACTCTTCTGGCTCTTCAACAGGGGGCCGACCCGGCGTTTTTGCAGTTCTGTCTGCTGCTTGCTGCCGCCCAGGTTGGCTTTCTGGTGTGGAACTGGCCCGCGGCCCGTTTGTTTATGGGAGACGCGGGCAGTGTAGCAACGGGGTACCTGCTGGGCGCACTGGCCATTTTCGGTAGTGTGCAGGAATATCTTCCGATTACCTGCTGGGCGATCCTGCTGGGCTGCTTCATTGTCGACGCATCCGTCACCCTGGCGTGGCGCATGGCCACGGGGCAGCCCTTTACCCAGCCGCATCGTCAACACGCATACCAGCGCCTGAGCCGTCACTTCGGTGGGCATCTGCCCGTCGTATTTATACTGCTGGCGATAAACGCTGTGTGGCTGCTACCTTTAGCCTGGTTCGCAGCTATGTATCCCAAGTACGGATTTTTATTGGTAATTTTGGCATATCTTCCACTGCTCGCAGGCATGGCTAAAGCCTCTAAATTGGGCTAGTATCTTTTCACAAGGCAGCACCTTAAAACACAATAGCCGCCGCAGAAAGACCGTTGATGTAGTACAGAGTGAGGAAGGGGCTTGCTGAACTTTTTTGGCCGTATGCTTACGCGCGCTGTTTCCGTGGTTCTCGGAGGCTTCAAGGGCGGCCTCGAAAAACTGATCGAGTTACCCAGAAACATCAAACAAGCCTGCCTGCTGGCACTCGACATGGGCTTTGTGACCCTGGCGATGTGGGCCGCGGTAGCGTTTCGTTATGGGCACCTGAATTTTACGTTGGGTCCGGTTGAGTTTGCCTGTGCGGTCTTCACTGTGCTGGCCAGTGCGGTCATCTTTCTGCGTCTTGGCTTGTATCGGGCTGTAATTCGCTTCATGGGCCAGCAGGCCATCTGGGCTGTGATCACGGCTGTCAGTTACTCATCTCTGGTTCTGGGTGCTACTGTCTTCTTCACTCAGGCCGACGTACCTCGCTCAATGCCGTTTATCTACTGGGGCCTGGCTATGCTTGGCATTGGCGGCACCCGGCTGAGCGTGCGTGCCTACTACCAGGCCAAATTGCGCTCGCTGTCCGAGAACGTCATCATTTATGGCGCCGGGGAGTCCGGGCGCCAGTTGCTCACAGCGCTGAATCACGGTGACCAGTATCGCCCCGTTGTATTCGTGGACGACGACCCTCGCTTGCATCACTCCGTCATCAATGGCCTGCAGGTTGCACGTCCGGAAGAAATCGAGCAACTCATTGCAGAGCACGATATCACCCAGGTACTACTGGCAATACCTGCCGCCACGGCAGACCGCCGCAAGGAAATCATCACCTCTCTGGTGGGCCTTCCTGTTTATGTCAGAACCGTGCCCCGCATCGCCGCCCTGGTTGCAGGTGAGGCGAGCGTAAACCAGATTCAGGATGTTGATCTGGATGATTTGCTGGGTCGTGATCCGGTGCCGCCACACCCCGAACTGATTGATCGCTGCATCACCGACAAGGTCGTCATGGTAACGGGAGCAGGTGGTTCGATTGGTTCTGAGTTGTGTCGCCAGATTGTCAAGTCGGGTCCAAGCGAGCTGGTATTGCTGGATAACTCTGAATTTGCACTCTACAACATCGAACGGGAACTGCGTGATGTCATGGACTCGGCAGGGCTCGACTGCCAGCTGGTCTCCCTGCTGGGATCAGTACAGGATGGTCGTAGGCTGGAGAGCATTTACCGTACGTATGAAGTGAAGACTGTCTATCACGCGGCGGCCTACAAGCATGTACCGATGGTGGAATACAACGTTGCCGAGGGTGTTGCGAACAATGTGTTCGGCACCTGGTATGCAGCCGAAGCCGCGCGTAAGGCCGGCGTTGAAACCTTTGTGCTGGTGTCGACTGACAAGGCCGTGCGGCCGACCAATATCATGGGAGCCTCCAAACGGTTTGCCGAAATGGTGCTGCAGGGGCTGGCCCAGCGGGATACGAAAACACGGTTTTGCATGGTGCGTTTTGGCAACGTACTCGGCTCCTCCGGCTCTGTGGTGCCATTGTTCCGCGAGCAAATCGAGCGCGGTGGTCCGGTTACCGTCACCCACCCGGAAGTAACCCGCTATTTCATGAGTATCGCTGAGGCTGCGCAACTGGTTTTGCAGGCCAGTGCCATGGGTACCGGGGGCGATGTGTTTGTACTCGATATGGGGGAGCCGGTGCGTATTGTCGATCTGGCCCGCCGTATGATCCGTCTCAGTGGCTACGAGATGGACCACGATAATCATGTGGGGCACCATATTGATATTGAGTTCATCGGGCTGCGTCCTGGCGAAAAGCTCTATGAGGAGCTGTTGCTGGGCAGTAACGTGGCCGGTACCGGGCACCCCATGATCATGCGGGCCGAGGAAGAGTGCCTGTCTTATGGGCAGATGCACGGTTACGTGTCGGAGCTGATGCGCTGCTGTGAGGCGCTCGATTGCGCCGGTATAACTGCCGTACTGCGCAAGGCGGTCAGCGGTTTCAGTGAGCAGGAAGTGCGCCACGATTACATCTGGAACAAGCAGTCTGAGCGGGGTGCACAACCGAAGGCTGCTACGGTAACGTCAAACGTTAAAGAGCTGTTTCCGGAAAAGTCCTCCTGAGCCGGTCTGTCCGAGCCGGTCTGGCCGAGCCAGTCTGGCCGAGTCTTTCAGACCGAGTCAGGTAAGCACGGAGTTACTCTGGTCGAACCACTCCGGTCGAACCACCACTCCCTAATCAATCTTCAATCTCATCTACGTCAAACTGCCCGGTGAGGCGCCGGCGGATATGGGACCACGACATACCCACTGCAAGCAGGAACGCTACCAGAATCAGCGCGACCCAGGTAATGGCGCCGGTGGACTCAAGACTAAGCCAGCCCAGGTCCACAAATACCCAGATTACGCAGCCAAACAGCGCCGCTCCGAGAATGATGCCCAGCCAGCCCATGGACATGAACGTGGCGCGCAAGAAAATAATCCAGGCTATGAGCAGGGCAACACCAAGCAGAGCCGGCACAGGCCCGAATGAGAAGCCCTCACTCAACGCCCAGCTGATATAGGAATAGGCAGTGGGGTTGTAAGTGCCGACAACCAGGGCAAAGGCAAATATCAGTCGGCCCAGAAAACTGCCGGCGGTGAACTCTCGGGACATGGAAGCATCCTTTTTTGTGTAATCCCTGAAGGATAGGCGACTCAGTTGGCGGGAAGCAAGCCCCTGACGATGGCAGTAATTTCCATGTCCGACAGGTACCTTGGCACAGGGTACAGGTCACCTGTTTCGGTCACTGCCTCCTTGACTATGTCTGTAATGTGGCCAGCCTGCAGCCCTTTGGGCTTCAGCGGCAAGTCCATTTCCGTTCGCAGATCGATAATCGCCTGGATAAACCGGTTGGCCAGAGTGGCGCTGTCATCGCCGTCGTCACCCAGCCCCGTCAGTATGGCCAGGTCAGCCAGTCGGGCGTGAACGCAGTTGCCATAGGCCGCCAGCACTTCCGGTAACACCATCGCGTTGGCGTTACCATGAGGTGTTTGACAAATTCGGCCCAGCTGGTGGGCGATGCCATGAACGTAGCCAACAGATGTGCGACCGAATGCCGATCCGGCGTAGAACGCTGCCACCGCCATGGCATCTCGCGCTTCCATATCCGCGCCGTCATGCCAGGCTTTGGCGAGGTATTTGAATATCAGTCGAACTGCCGCTTTGGCCTGTAGCTCCGTGGCGGCGGTGGAGGCTGTTGAAAGATAGGACTCTACCGCATGCGTCAGCGCGTCCATGCCAGTGGCTGCGGTAATACCCGGAGGCATGCCTTTCATTATGTCCGCATCCAGTGCCACGTAGCCGGGAATCAGTTTGCTGTCGATTACCGGAACTTTGCGGTGGCTTAGCGGATCGGTGATCACTGAGGCAAAGGTGATTTCGGAACCAGTTCCCGCGGTGGTCGGAATAGCCAACAGCGGCACTCCGGGGTGCTTTGCTTTCTGTATGCCATCGAAAGCCTTCAGGTCACCCGGGTTGGTGTGCAGGAGGGCGATCAACTTCCCTGCGTCCAGCACCGAGCCGCCACCCACTGCCATTACCGCTTCGCAGCGCTCGGTTCGCAGCAGTGCTTCGCCGGCCTGCACCTGGTCAAATGAGGGGTCGGGCAGAACACCGTCGAAAATTGCGTAGGCGACACCGTCTTTATCCAGTTGTTGTTTGATGCCGTCGAGAATGCCGGAATTTGCCAGAAACTCGTCAGTCACGATGAGCAGCTTGCCCAGGCCCAGTATGGCGACCTGTTCCGCCAGGGCAATGGCGGAGCCAGCACCCTTATAGACGACCGGCGCATTGCGCGGTATCAACCGTAGCAGCCACGTGACTACCAGGGCCCTGAACTTGAAGTAGAGTATGCGCACTTCAGTGTTTCCCCTGCTTACATTAGTTGCGCAATCATACTCTGGATGGTGCCGGTCAGGCTACCTTGCGGCGTTTGGTTCTCTTCTGTTGCCGCTGCCAGAGGCTGACACTGGGTAGCGGTTTCACGGCTTTGCCTTGTATGGCACGGGCGACGTTTTCGTTGACAAAGCGCGTCATGGCCGCGGTGATCTGTCTCGCCATGCTGTTGCCCTCAGGTGAGGTGGACATGACCAACAGGTGCGGGTTGAGTGGGTCCACTGGCAGTGTCTCACTCTCACGCCGCAGCAGTACAAGCCTTGCGGGAACGCGAAGATCTGCCTCCCGCGATACGGACTCCTTGCGTAAACGAGCGCGCAGCAGGTAACGATGCTCCTCCTGGTGACGCCCCGCTGAGACGAGAAAATCGTCCTCGTGGATGATGCTGAGAAAAGGGATGTCGTATTCCAGCAGAATATCCAACGCGCGCAAGTGCCGGTTCTGGTACGTCACCGGGTCATGAAGGGCCGCATTGACCTCCTTTGCCATGCCATAAAGTGAGGCGGTCTTCAGTAGCCTGCCGCCTACCAGCCGCATTACATAGGGCATCTCGGCGTTGAGCATCCGTTGCTGGACTGTCTGGTTGTTCAGCAGCATTCGCAGACCAACCGTCATGCCGTTTATGAGGGGACGCGACAGCCGCCGCTTCAGAAAACGGTCGAGCCTGGCCATGCTGGAAACGCTATCGGCCAACTCCTCTGCATAAGCGGGTTGCAGTTGTCCCTGGGAATTCTGGGTATAGGTCTTGTCCAGGCCACCATAGTCAAGCTCGGTACGATGGCGGAAATGCGATACCAGAGACTTGACGTTGGCGCCGGTATTGGGTCCGTCACAGGGTGACCACGTCGCCAGGTGAATAACGCCCGATGCCCGCAGGGCGTCTACCAGTTGCTGGTTTTCCCTGCCCAGTTGCGCGTAGGGTTTGATGTCGGCTTCGTAGTCGTCCAGTAACGACAGTAGCAGGTGATCAGAGATCACCCCGGCAATCGAGTGGCCGGCGATGGGTACAGGGCGACCCTTGCGCCAGTTTCGGAGAATGGCTTTGCGCAGTGCCAGGGCATAGTGCGGGAAAATTTCGGCTTCCGGCAAAAACTTCGCGCGACTGCCCCTGTGCATCGCCGAAACTGTCCAGGCGCTGGGCAGGCGTATCAGCAGGTTGGCGAAGCTGAACAGGCCCATAAAGCCATGCAGTAGCAGAATGTGGATGCCGTTGTCCTCAGCGCCCGGCCGGGTCTCCGCCTTGTTCTGGACCAGTTGGCCGCGCTCACTATACTCGAATACCGTTTCGTCAAAGTGCAGGGCTTGCTCGTCAGCGAAGATGTAAACTTTCTCTGCAACCTCGCGGCTTTCGCGCAACATGCGCAGCGGTGTCTCCATTACTGTTTGCTCAAAGTCGGCGGTTTCTTCCATTTCGAACCGACCCAGTACTTTAAGTTTCTGGCTTCCCGAGACGATCAGCGAGATGTTCTCAGCATTCACCAGCACGCCCCGGTTGAGTGCAACGCGCAATGAACCGGATTCCTGCGCGAGCACCATGGCACCCGCTTCCCGCACTGACAGTTCTTTGGTATAGGGTGCAAAGGCCCCCAGGGTGCCATCTTTGCCAATGCCACTGACGATGCAATGGAACGACATTGACGCTCCCAGTTTGTTGCTGATGCACTCACCGTATCGCTGAGCCTCCCTGCGTGCGAGTTGTAGCGCCCGGCGCCGATTGCCGCCTTCAAGTGCTCTCGTCGCCGGCGCCAGGTTGATGGGGTTTATCAGCCTGGCGATGATGGCATCGATAATGTCGTCTTCGTCTGATTTTCTACCCAGGTTGAGGTGTCGAGCCAACTGGCGCTTGCCGCGCTGCTTACAGAGCTTTCTGGCTAGAGGAACGATAAAATCCATAACCAGCGACTGTTCTGCGCTCAGCCAGCCAGGTTCTCCGGTGGTATCCTCGAGAAAGAAAAACCGGATGTGGTCCAGCCAGTCAATGCTGCTGGCGTAGTCCTGCAGCCAGGCCTGATACTGCGCCTTGACAGTATTGCCACCACCCACCGCTATAGTGAAGTGTTCCCGCTTGTAATGCCCCCAGGCCTGGAATCGGCCTCTTGCCAACCAATGTGAGTACCGCTCCTGCAGTACCTGGGCGGCGTGCTGGCCTGCCAGGGACAGGCTGGCAGAAATGCCCACGTGGATACCTGCCGCTTCCTGAACCAGCGAGAAACGTGCAGGGCTTTTTCTACTGATTTTCATAGACCTTACCGCCGGTACCGAGGGGGCCATTTTCGCACATCTTTCGTGAGGCGACAGATACCGGCCACGGTTAGGCCTGTCTGGCATGCCAAATTACACTGATACAGGCTGGCGAGGGGGGAAAGGGGGCTTTGCGATGACCTGTTGAGCCAGATCATCGCATGTCGAAAAGAGGCTCAGCCAGTCTTCAGCGCTGGGTGAATGCGCTGTTGAATCCCCTGGTGACGGGCTTTAACAAGTACTGCATTATCGTTTTTGAACCCGTGAGAATGTCTACCTGTACGGACATGCCGGGGATCACCGTCATCTGCGTGGGGTCATCCCCCAGCCATGAGCGTTCCAGTCCTACCTTGACCTTGTAGTACGGCGTGGCCTTTTCGTCCAGGTAAGTGGAAGGGGACACCTGCCGCACAGTCCCCTTGATCGTGCCGTATCGCGTAGAGTCGAAGCTGTCGACGCGGATGTCTGCAATCTGCCCGGCACGAACGTAGCCCACCTCATTGGGCATCAGCCGCGACTCCACAATCAATTCGTCTTCAATGGGGACGATCTGCATGATGACCTCGCCAGGCTGCACCACAGCGTTGATCGTATTCACGGCGATGCCCTGAACAATTCCCGATACCGGAGCTCGCACCTGTAAGCGGTCAACCCGGTCTTTGGCCTTGACCATCGCGCTGTAGACGCTGGCCAGTTCATTCTGTGCGTGCTCAAATTCCTGCTCAAGTACCTTCTCCTGGCGAGCGAGTAAGTCATCGCGTCTTTTGCGCTCCTCCATCAGGGCGTGAGTGGCCACAACAACACTATCGATGGCTGATTTCAGGTCGCTTTCTATGGAGGCATGCTCGCTTTTCATGCGTAGCAAGTCAGATTGTGAAACCGCATTTCTTTGTGCCAGTTCGTGTCGAATATCAACTTGTTTCTGTAGCAGATCGGCCTCTTTTTCCAGCACTGTTACCTGGTTTTGCGCGCGCTGGAGTTCGCTCATACGTTGTTCGATACTGGCGTCGGCCAGTTCTCGCTCTGAACGTCGGCTGGCGCGTTGTGCTGCCAGCGCTTTCTGTTCGTTGGCCGCCAACTGCGGGTACTGTTGCGCGAGTGCGGTAAAATCAGCGTCGGTGTCGTTCTTGATGGCGTTGAGGCGAGCCATATCCAGTTCCAGGATAGCCTGGCGTATGCCCAGTTGCTCGAAGTCTGACTGCGAGGCCGGCGGGGCAAAAGCGAGCAGGGGGGCGCCGGCTTCAACCAGGTCACCGTCCTGAACGAAAATACCGTCGACGATGCCACCCTCCAGGTGCTGAATATTGTGCAGGTATCCGGCCGGCACCACGCTGCCTTTGGCGACTGTCACTTCACTGACTTCGGTGAGGCTCATCCATACGATGATGGCGAATATCAGCCCCATGATGGTGTAGATAGACACCCGGACCACGTCCGATATCCCTTCTTCTTCAAGCTGTATGGCCTGCGCCAGGAAACGGGCCCTGGCCCTGGGCAGCCCTGCGTTAGCCTTGCTGCGATGATCTTTGTCGGACGTCATCATGGTTCATCTCTCATCATAATTTCAATTGCGTTGGCTGGCTCACCAGCGTACTTGACCGTACCCTCATCCAGCAGCACGGCGCGGTCTGCCAGGCGGATATGACTGGGCCTGTGACTGACCATGATCACTGTATGCTGACCCTTGAGGCTCTCCAGCTGACGCATGAAACGCGCGTCGCTGGCGCTGTCCAGTGATGCACCGGGCTCGTCGAGCAACACCACTTCAGCGCGACTGGTGAACGCCCTGGCGATGGACAATGAACGGGTAAAGCCGGGCGGATATCGGTTCATGGACTTGTCTCCCAGGCGGGTATTGAAGCCATCCGGCAGCGCCAGGATATCGTCGAGTATGCCGGCCTTGTCGGCAGCAGCATGCAACTCTTCGTCGCTTGCCATGCAGTTGTTGAGCCGCATATTCTGCGCGATAGTGCCGTGGAACATTTTCAGTTCCTGCGGCACGTACGCTATTGAGCGGCGCAGTTCCATCGCATTGAGTTGCCGCAGGTCGATGCCGTCGAGCAGCAATGCTCCCGCCTGCGGTCGGTACATTCCGGCGATCAACTTCAGCAAGGTCGATTTCCCCGAACCGGTGTAACCAACCACCGCAATCATTTCACCGCGCTTCGCTTCCAGTGATACGCCAAGGAGGGCGGGATCGCGGTCTGCCTCATAGCGGAAGCTGACCCGGGATAACTTCAGGTTGCCTTGAATCTTTCCCTGCACCAGCTCGGTGGTACTCTCATCCTTCTCCGGTTTGAGTTTCATCAGGCTGTTGATCTGTACCACAGAACGCTTCATTTGCTGTAGCTTGGAGAAAGACAGGAACAGGCCCTGCAATGGCGTTAGAACACGCCACGCAAGTGTCATGGTGGCGATAAGTGCGCCGATGGACATGCTTCCGTTCATTACCTTCATGGCACCCAGAGCGAGTACGCCAACACCGCTCAGCGTCATCAGTGCCTGTGACACGTTATTCATGAAAGCGTTGGCAATGAACGTGCGGTAGTTGGAGTGTACTGCCTCGCCGGACAGCTCACGAAAGCGCTCACGCCATACGGTTTCACCGCCTATCGCCTTGATTTCACGCCGCCCGTCGAAAGTTTGCATCAGCATGGCCTGTTTATCCGTGCGGGCTTCACCAGCGCGATTAACCCGCCTTTGTAACGCAGGCTCCGCGACAACGCCAAGGATGATGAAAGCGAGCAGCATGCCCAGTGGTATAAAGGCGATTGAACCGCCGAGTATGGCGACAACTGCAAGAAACAGCACAAGAAATGGCAGTTCCAGAACCAGAGCGGCAGTAGGCCCGGTGAAGAAATCCCTGAGTGAGTCAAATTGCTTGAGCCTGGAAAGTTGCGATGCAACGGTTGATCGCTCGGTAAACATGGGTGGCAGAAGCAGTAGTTGTTTGAACGTTTCAACACCAATGAGATAGTCCATACGGCCGGCAACGGCGCCCAGGGCCCTGGCCTTCTGGTAGCGCAGAATGAGGTCAGACAGCATCAGTATGCCTACGCCTGAAAGGATCATTGGCAGGCTGTCCAGTGACCGCGCGCCTATCACCTTGTCATAGATCATCATGATGAACAGGGGTACGCATAAAGCTGTAATGTTCACCACGCCGGTAATCAGCAGAAGTTGCCAGATCATCCCGCGAAAGCGAGCAAGCAAGGTACTGAACCATTCGCTGGGCTGCTGCCGCTGTTTGATGCCGTGAGAGGGGCTGCGATCAGTGAACAGGTAAGCTGTGCCGCTTTGTGTCATCACCTCTGCAGGGGCCGAACGGTAGCTGCGGGTGCTGGTGTCGTAAAACTCTATGGTGTCGCCGTCTCGCTCGCTCAATACCAGCGGGGTTTCGTCGTCAGCAACGAACAGAACGGGATACAGCTCGGCAGGAATGTTGTTGATCTGCCGTGTTTGTGGATCGCTGACGAAACCCTGGTTGACAAGGATATTACGCAGGTCCGTGAGATCCAGCTTTTCAGCGAAATGTGGCATCGCTTCCAGCAGTTCACGGTTTATGCCTTCTCTGCCCAGGGCGCTCAGGATCGGGAACAGGCATGCGGAATAGGCCGAGCCCTGGCCGAAGGACTCGGTGTCGCCGTCGCGTAGTGAGTCCACAATGGTGTCGGTGAATGCGGGTTTCCTGGCCCCGGATTGGGCCGTGGGCATGCTCTGTACCAGTGTGCTCATAGTTGTCTCAAACTCCTGCCAGGGTCAGTTTTGGCTTGGCGCTTGCTACGTTTGGCAGCGCTTTGCCCGACTGGCTTTCTGTTAGCGTTCCGTCGTGCAATACAAAGCTTCGGTCGCAAAGCCGCAGCACGGAGGGGCGATGAGACACAATGATGATCGTGCGTTCGCCCTTCATGGTTTCGATTGCGTCAACCAGTTTCCTGTCGTTCTTTATATCGAAATTGGCGTTGGAGTCGTCGAACAGCATGATCCGGGGATTCCCGACAAGTGAGCGCACGATAATGATTTTTTGTCGGACTCCTTCAGACAGGCTGCAGGCCGCAGCGCCACCGATGTAGGTGTCCAGTCCATCCGGCAGTTTCGAAATGATCTCGCCGAGGCCGAGCTTTGAGGCCAGTTCTATAGCCTGGTCCACAGCCTCACCCTCACGGTAAAGTGTCATGTTCTCGAGGATGGTGCCCTCGAAGATGACGCCCTGCTGCGGAACAATGCCGATTTGCGAACGCAGGAATTCGATATCGAACTCTTGCATGGGGGTCCCGTCTATCCTGATTTCACCGTTCTCCGGCTGAATGAATCCGGACAGCAGAGACAGCAGGGTGCTCTTTCCAGCGCCGTTGTCACCCGATATGCCAATGGCTTCGCCGGGCTGGATGGTGAGTGAAACGTTATTCAGCAACAGGCTTTCCTGCTCGGGATACTTGAAGCTCAGATGTTCCACTTCGATCATCCCGCCAACGGCTTGCTGGCAGCTGAAGCTGCCTGAATGCTCGCGCGGTATCGCAAAAAGCTCGTTTACCTTTTCGATAGCCAGGCGCACTCCCTGGAACTGGGTCCACACGCTCATGGCGCGCAGACCAGGCTGCAGCACACGGCTGGTAAGCATGGTACCCGCTGCCAGCGCGCCGACGGTCAGGTCGCCGGAGACCACCGATACGGCCCCTATACCTACAAAGCTGATGATGGCGAGTTGCGAGAAAGTGGCACCCACGCCATTGGAAATGCTGTTGATTTTGCTCAGGTCGTAGATGCTTTCTGCTGATTGGTACTGCAAACGTTCATAGCGGCGCATCATCAGGGATTCCATGGCCATCGATTTGACCGTGTGAATGCCGTGTAGCAGTTCGATAACGAAGTTCTGGCGTCTGTCCTCCATCCGCGACCGATTGCTCAGTGAACTGTGCAGGCTGGCGCCAGTGCGCAAGGAGACGATAAGGAAAACCACTACCAGTGCGATGGGTATCGCTACCAGCGGGCCCGCTATAACCGCGATCAGCGCAAGGTATAGCAGCACAAAGGGTAGGTCGATCAAAAGCAGTATGGACTGCCCGGAATAGAATTCCTGGATATTCTCCAGTGCGTGTATGCGATCAATATAGTAGCCAGCAGGCCTGGAGTCGAAGGCCAGCGTATCAGCCTGCAGTATCTGGTCCATGGCATCCACGCTGGCGCTGTGGTCAAAGCGTGCGCCCTCCCAGCTAAGAATCATCGCCCTTAACGTTTTCAACAGCAGGTCCAGACACACCACCACTACCATGCCCATCATCAGTGCCATAAAGGTACCAGTAGACTGATAGGGAATAATTCTGTCGTAAAACTGCAGGATCACGATGGGCAGGGCCAGGGCGAGCAGGTTGATGGCGAATGAAGCGGCCAGTACGTCTACTCTACGCCAGGTCATGGGGAGTGAGTGATTTCGCAAAACTAGCTCCTGATTGTTGTTTTTGGCTGCCGTCAAAAAGTGGTGAGGTGTTTCTGTCGGGCACCACTTAACGAGTCCTTAACTCTTTGATTTAATTGCAAAAAGTGTGACTTCGTTCTTTGTCTGTCACGTTTAAATGCCGATAATAAGGGTCAGAGAGCAATTAGACGTGTGCAGCTTTGTTATGGATTTTTCGACCAAAGCGCCAGGAACTTTAGCCACAGGTGACAGTTATGAGTAAAAAAGACCATTCCGAGGGCGATCGAGCCAGTAGCGATCTGTTTTCCCTGGAGGGCAAGGAGAATGAAACTCTGGGGCAGGCAGGGGAGGAGGTAGTTCCGGGCCAGTCCAGCGAAGAGGAGTTATTCCTGCAGAATATTTTCTATGACAAATCTGCGGAGGAGGACGACGGCCTGGTTACTGGCGCGAAGGCACAGTTTAATGAAGACGCCCCCGAGCAGGCCGTCAGTGATGTTTCCCAGGCTCAGGCGTTTGCCGCTAGCTCCGATGCTGACTCGGCTGCAGCGAGTGCAGAGCGCGATGCCGCCACAGTCAATACTAAAGAGCCTGATGCCTCTTCCCTGGACGACTCGGTTGGGCGTACTCACCATGCTGTAGATCCAGTTTTTGAGCAGCGTACTGATGCCGGTGCAGTCGATCAGTATGGGCCTGATGCCACTGTGGGCGAGTTGTTTGCCAATCCGGATGCCAGGCCTATTCATGACACCAGCGGGGGCGCGCCAGAGCAAACCGGCTTCACTGCCATGCGCAATAAACAGGCTGACCCGGAAGCGGATGCCACAAGGTCATCATCTCGTCAGGAAACAGTTGCCGATGATACCGATGCAAATGCCAGGGAGAAAAGCACGGAGCATGCTGCAGATGCAGCCCCCGATGTCACAAACGTTGCAACTGATACTGCCGATGTCGCCGGAAATGGCGTTGTGGGAACCAGTCAAGAACAGCAAATTGTTGAAGGCCACTCTAATGATGGCGGAAGCGGTGGGAGCTCGTCGCTTACAGAGGGAGAGGCAACGCCAATAGCGGACGATGATTCCGCTATAGAGTGGGACACTATTCTGGGCGAGACGGCGCCAGGGAACGGCGTTGGCGCTGACAACGTTGACAATATCGGGGTAGACGCAACATCAGGGGAGGAAACGGCAGCGGCGTCGGTTACCGGCACAGGTACAACTGGAGCTGCAGGCACCGGTGGGGGTGAAGGTACAGGTGCCGATACAGGTGTCGATACAGGTGCCAGTGCAGGTGCCGAAGAAAGTAGCGAGTCCGGGACAGCAGCACCGGAGGGCGGGCAAGGAGAAACAAACCAGGAAACGGAAAGTGATTCAGGGGAGGATACCTTAGCCACGGGTGGTGAAGGCGTTGCTGGCAACAGTGGCCCAGACAGCAGTGACAGCCCGGATGGTGGGTCTGGGGCAGACGCAGCGGAATCTGGCGAGGAGGAGGCCGTAGCGGGTGCAGGAACTGGAAACGATAGCGACGGCGATGAAGGCGACAGTCAAAGCGGCGGCGGAGTGGATGAAGCTGCAGCCGTGGAAGGGGTTTCCCTGGTCGGCACAAATGGCAAGGACGCTCTCGTGGGCGGCGCAGGAGACGACACCCTTAACGGTAAGCGTGGCAACGACACGCTGTCCGGTGGTGACGGTGACGACACCTTCCTGGTGCGCGGCAACGCCGGCCTGGATCAGTATGACGGTGGTGAAGGTGAGGACATCATCCAGGGCTCCAAGTGCAACGATGTATTCCAGGTCGAAGATGGGCTGGAGAATATTCAGAGCATTGAAGCCATCGACGGCGGCGAGGGCTACGACACGATAAAGGGCGGCAAGGGAGACGATGTGCTGGATTTCTCCAAGGGCCCGGCGCTGAAAAATATCGAAGAGATAGACGGTGGCCGGGGCGATGACACCATTATCGGCACCAGTGGTGACGACCGCATTGAGGGCAATAAAGGCAACGACAAGCTCTCCGGCGGTGACGGTGACGACACCTTCCTGGTGCGCGGCAACGCCGGCCTGGACCAGTACGACGGTGGTGAAGGTGAGGACATTATCCAGGGTTCCAACCGCAACGATGTATTCCAGGTCGAAGATGGGCTGGAGAATATTCAGAGTATTGAGACCATCGATGGCGGTGATGGCTATGACACCATCAAGGGCGGTAAAGGCGATGACGTGCTCGATTTCTCGAACGGTCCGGCGCTGAAAAACATCGAAGAGATCGACGGTGGCCGGGGCGATGACACCATTATCGGCACCAGTGGTGACGACCGCATTGAGGGCAATAAAGGCAACGACAAGCTCTCCGGCGGTGACGGTGACGACACCTTCCTGGTGCGCGGCAACGCCGGCCTGGACCAGTACGACGGTGGCGAGGGCAACGACGTCATTGAAGGTTCCCGCTACAACGATGTGATCCAGGTGGCAGACGGTCTCGACAACCTGGAGAGCATTGAAGGCATCGACGGCGGTGACGGTTACGACACGCTGCTGGGCAGCAAGGGCGATGACGTCCTCGATTTCTCCGACGGCCCGGCCCTGAAGAACATCGAGGAGATCGACGGTGGTGCCGGTGACGACACCATTATCGGTACCAAGGGCGATGACCGCATTGAAGGCAATATCGGCAACGACAAGCTCTCCGGCGGCGGCGGTGACGACACGTTTATGGTGCGCGGCAATGCCGGCCTGGACCAGTACGACGGTGGCGAGGGCAACGATGTCATTGAAGGCTCGCGCTACAACGATGTGATCCAGGTGGCAGACGGTCTCGACAACCTGGAGAGCATTGAAGGCATCGACGGCGGTGACGGTTACGACACGCTGCTGGGCAGTAAAGGCGATGACGTCCTCGATTTCTCCGACGGCCCGGCCCTGAAGAACATCGAGGAGATCGACGGCGGTGCCGGTGACGACACCATTATCGGCACCAAGGGCGATGACCGCATTGAAGGCAATATCGGCAACGACAAGCTCTCTGGCGGCGACGGTGACGACACGTTTATGGTGCGCGGCAATGCCGGCCTGGACCAGTACGACGGTGGCGAGGGCAACGATGTCATTGAAGGCTCGCGCTATAACGATGTGATCCAGGTGGCAGATGGCCTCGATAACCTGCAGAGCATTGAAGGCATCGACGGCGGTGACGGTTACGACACGCTGCTGGGCAGCAAGGGCGATGACGTCCTCGATTTCTCCGACGGCCCGGCCCTGAAGAACATCGAGGAGATCGACGGTGGTGCCGGTGACGACACCATTATCGGTACCAAGGGCGATGACCGCATTGAAGGCAATATCGGCAACGACAAGCTCTCCGGCGGCGGCGGTGACGACACGTTTATGGTGCGCGGCAATGCCGGCCTGGACCAGTACGACGGTGGCGAGGGCAACGATGTCATTGAAGGCTCGCGCTACAACGATGTGATCCAGGTGGCAGACGGTCTCGACAACCTGGAGAGCATTGAAGGCATCGACGGCGGTGACGGTTACGACACGTTGCTGGGCAGCAAGGGCGATGACGTCCTCGATTTCTCCGACGGCCCGGCCCTGAAGAACATCGAGGAGATTGACGGCGGTGCCGGTGACGACAAAATCATCGGTACCAAGGGTGATGATCATCTGGACGGTAATGTTGGCAACGACAAACTCGCCGGGGGTGCCGGGGATGATTCTTTGCGCGGGGGAGATGGTGACGACTATCTTAGCGGCGGGGCCGGTGACGATGTAATCGACGGTGGCCGTGGGACAGACACCATCAGTTTCAGCGGCTTTTCCTCGCAGTATGAAGTGGATGTGGGTGACGACGCTGTCGTTACGATCACGGATAGTATCGAAGGCCGGGACGGCAGCGATACCGTGAGTAACGTGGAGGGATTCCAGTTCAAAGATGGTATGTTCAGCCTGGATGACTTGCTCTCAGCGCATACCTCTTCCGATGCCAAAGAAGAGAGTGCTGCAGGCCTCGCAGAGGACGAACTGATGTTCGCCATGGACTCCAGGGGGATGGAGGAAGCAGGTCAGGGGTGGGTGGAATCTGTCGATGACGCCACCTTCGATACCGGCGCTGATGCAGGAGACTGGGGGACGGCAGCCGAGTCACCCGCAGACGATGTCGAGCTGGCAGCAGACGCACTGGATATCGCACCGGACACCAACGGCATTATGGTTATGGCCGAATCTGCCAATGGTGGCCTGGAGGGGCTGGAGAATATGGGCACCTGAGCAAGCGGTCGCCCGGCTGTTCCTGTGTCGCTGGCGGCAGGGCAAAGGGTTTGCCATGAGATGGTATGCCCAATTTAGCCAGAATAGGAAAGGCCAGAACGTAAAAAGGGGTTGCAGTGATGCAACCCCTTCTACGATATGGCTCCGCCTGCTGGGCTCGAACCAGCGACCCATTGATTAACAGTCAATTGCTCTACCAACTGAGCTAAGGCGGAATGGACTTAACCAGAGGCCGCGTATATTAATGATCGGCGCAGGTGGGGTCAACACCCTTAAAAAGTTTATTTGCTTCCGGCGCCTTGTAGCCGAATCGGGCTGCAATCTGCTGCCACGTAGACGATAATACCCGGCTGTTTAGGTTTTTATCAGGTGAACAAGCTTGTCGCGCCCATTCAAAGTGGAGTCCCGTTTCCAGCCCGCGGGTGATCAACCAGAGGCCATTCGCCAGTTGGTGGAGGGGATTCAGGCGGGCCTGGCCTCGCAGACCCTGCTGGGCGTTACCGGCTCGGGTAAAACCTTCACCATGGCCAACGTGGTTGAGCAGATTCAACGCCCAACTATCGTCATGGCTCACAACAAAACTCTGGCCGCTCAGCTCTACGGGGAGTTCAAGGACTTCTTCCCCAACAATGCGGTGGAGTACTTTGTTTCCTACTACGACTACTATCAGCCCGAGGCGTATGTCCCCTCATCTGACACCTTTATCGAGAAGGATGCATCGGTAAACGACCACATAGAGCAGATGCGTCTTTCCGCCACCAAGGCCCTGATGGAACGTGAGGACTGCCTGGTAGTAGCGACCGTATCCGCTATATATGGCCTGGGAGATCCGAAGTCTTACTTCAAAATGGTGATGCACCTCTCTCGGGGTGAGTTTATCGATCAACGCCATGTGCTGCGCCAGTTGGCTGAGTTGCAGTACACGCGCAACGATGTGGATTTCGCCCGGGGTACTTATCGCGTTCGTGGTGATGTGATCGACATCTTCCCGGCAGACTCCGAGCGCGAGGCGGTGCGGGTGGAGTTGTTCGATGAAGAAATTGACAACATCTACATTTTCGATCCGCTCACCGGCGCCGTGGAAAGCAAGGTGCCGCGCATTACCATATTTCCCAAGAGCCACTATGTGACATCGCGCGATGTCATGATGGATGCGGTCGGGAAGATTGAAGCTGAACTGGAGACGCGGGTCGCCCAACTCAAGGAAAATGAAAAGCTTGTAGAAGCGCAGCGTCTGCAGCAGCGTACGCGCTACGACGTTGAGATGATTCGAGAGTTGGGTTACTGCCAGGGCGTTGAAAACTATTCCCGGTATCTGTCGGGTCGGGACGCAGGTCAGCCGCCCCCCACCTTGTTTGAGTACTTGCCGGAAAATGCCCTGGTTATTATTGACGAGTCGCATGCCACCATCCCCCAGATTGGCGCCATGTACAAGGGTGACCGTTCGCGCAAGGAAACCTTGGTGGAGTATGGCTTTCGCCTGCCGTCCGCGCTGGATAATCGCCCCTTGCGTTTCGAGGAGTGGGAGCGGCTGGTGCCCCAGGCCATATTTGTTTCCGCAACACCGGGGCCGTATGAGGCAGAACACGCAGGCCGCACAGTAGAACAGGTGGTGCGCCCTACCGGACTGGTTGACCCTGAAATTGAGGTTCGCCCGGCCACCACACAGGTCGATGACCTGTTGGCGCAGATCAACGCCACAGTACCCAAGGGCGAGCGGGTACTGGTCACCACGCTGACCAAGCGAATGGCGGAGGACCTCACCGAGTACCTCGCGGAGCACAACGTGCGGGTGCGCTATCTGCACTCTGACATTGATACCGTGGAGCGTGTGGAGATTATCCGCGATCTGCGTCTGGGAGAATTCGATGTGCTGGTTGGCATTAATTTACTGCGCGAAGGCCTGGATATGCCGGAAGTGTCCCTGGTCGCTATTCTCGATGCAGACAAGGAGGGCTTTTTGCGTTCAGATCGTTCCCTCATCCAGACGATTGGCCGCGCTGCGCGGAATCTCAATGGCAGGGCAATCCTCTATGCGGACCGGGTGACCGGTTCCATGGAAAGGGCGATGGCCGAGACGGCTCGCCGCCGTGAGAAGCAGGTTACCTTCAACCAGGAGAACAACATTACGCCCAAAGGCGTGGAGAAATCGGTACAGGACATCATGGAGGGCGCCAGGCGTATGCCCACCAAGGCCAAAGGCAAGGCCAAAAAAGCAGCCGAGCCTACCCTGGCCTATGGTGCAGACCTGGCCCGTCTCTCGCCAGCGGCCCTGGCGAGAAAGCTCAAACAGGTGGAGGCGAAAATGCAGGAGCACGCGAAGAATCTCGAGTTTGAGGAAGCAGCCGCCCTGCGCGACCAGTTGGCCGAGTTGAAGCAGGCGGCATTTCTCAACTAGGGAGAATCCTTGGCCAGCTACGTACTATTACGGATGCTCTTTAGTGTTGTCTGGGATAAATCGCTAGCTATCAATAACATGAACAACTAAAAGCATTGGAATTCTCTTGAGACTTATCTATGCTCAAGGCAGTGGAGGCGCGCGTTGGCCTCTACTCGGTATCCGAAACTGAATCAATCAAGGACACAGTCATTATGGTGCACCGAAAATCCGTGTTGCATTGGCTTACCCGTGGGGTAGGTCCAGGCAAACAAATAAAAATGGGCCTTGCGGCCGGGATGGGGCTGTTGATGTCTGCGGCCGTGTCTGCGGCGGACAAACCCAATATCCTGGTGGTGTGGGGAGATGATGTAGGCCAGTCCAATATCAGTGCCTACACCATGGGACTGATGGGTTATGAGACGCCCAATATCGACAGAATTGCCAAAGAGGGCATGATCTTTACCGATTATTACGGTGAGCAGAGCTGCACCGCAGGCCGCTCGTCTTTCATCATGGGCCAGTCTGTCTTCCGCACCGGGCTCAGTAAAGTGGGTTTGCCCGGCGCTGAGCTGGGTATGCAGGAAGAAGACCCCACCATTGCAGGCTTGCTGAAAAACCACGGCTACATGACCGGACAGTTCGGTAAGAACCATCTGGGCGACAAGGATGAGCACCTGCCCACCAACCATGGCTTTGACGAATTCTACGGCAACCTCTACCACCTGAATGCAGAGGAAGAGCCGGAAAATGCGGATTACCCGACGGATCCCGAGTTTCGTAAACGGTTTGGTCCTCGCGGCGTCATTCGTTCCTCTGCCGATGGCAAGATTGAAGACACCGGTCCTCTGACGAAAAAGCGCATGGAAGTGGTTGACGACGATACCGCCGCCGAAGCGCTCAAGTTCATCGAGAAAGCGCACAAGGCAGACAAGCCTTTCTTTGTCTGGTGGAGTGGAACGCGCATGCATTTCCGCACCCATGTATCCGATGAAAAGATGCAGTGGTGCCAGAAGCAGTATCCACGCCGTGGCAAGGACCCTTACACCTGCGGCATGCTGGAGCACGATGCTCACATTGGCCTGTTCCTGGACAAACTGGACGAGCTGGGTATAGCCGATAACACCATCGTGTTCTATTCCACGGACAACGGCCCCCACATGAATACCTGGCCCGACGCGGCGATGACGCCTTTCCGCGGTGAAAAGAACACCAACTGGGAAGGTGGATGGCGTGTGCCTTCCATGGTGCGTTGGCCCGGCAAAATTGAAGCCGGCTCCGTGTCCAATGAAATTATGCACCACATGGACTGGACACCTACCTTCCTCGCGGCAGCAGGTGAGCCGGACGTGAAGAAGAAACTGCTGAAGGGGCACCGGGCGATCGGGCGCAACTACAAGGTTCATCTGGACGGGTATAACTTCCTGCCGCTGCTTACTGGCGAAGTCGATAAAGGCCCCCGGGAGGAGATTTTCTACTTCTCTGACGACGGCGATCTGACCGCCTTGCGCTACAGGGACTGGAAACTCATTTTCATGGAGCAGCGCGCTGAAGCAACGTTGCAGGCATGGATAGAGCCTTTTATCCCACTGCGACTGCCCTACATCGTGAATCTGCGGCGTGATCCCTATGAGCGGGCGTTGATTACCTCCAACACCTACTTTGACTGGATGATAGACCGGGCGTACATGCTGGTGCCGGCGCAGGCGTACGTGGGAGAGTTCCTGGCAACCTTCAAGAAATACCCGCCGCGTCAAAAGGCGGCCAGTTTCTCGCTGGAGCAGGTAATGGATGCACTGTCGGAGCCAACCTCTCAGTAGAGCGGTGCTACGTGCTATCAAGGGCCTCCACGGAGGCCCTTTTTTGTACGCGCTCTATTGTGCGGGCAACGTCAAGGTGACGCGTACACCAGCCGGTTCGCTGATATTATCCGCCCGTATGTCCGCACCCAGGTAGTCACTGATCAAGCGTGCGATATGCAGGCCAAGGCCGAGATGCAGGGCACCGTCGTCCGTATTTCGCGAAGACACCATGGGCTCGAACAGGTTGGTTTTTATCGCATCAGGAAGCTGCGGCCCGCTGTTGCTTACCGACAGTTTCCATGCGCCGTCAGCGAAGTCCAGCGACAGAATAACCGGCGCGCCCGGTGGGCTGAACGACACAGCGTTGTCTACCAGCTTGTCCAGAACTTGCACGATAAGGTCCGGCGCGGCCATTACGTTCGCGTATTGATACCCTTCTGCCGATAGCGTGACAGGATTCGCCGGATAGATCGCGCTATAGGCCTGTTGTAGTTCCCGCAATAGCGGCAGCAGATCGAATACGGAGATGGGGTTCTGCGGCAGGCTCTCTTCGAGTCGGCTGGCTTCGCTCATGGCCTGCAGAATGCCGTTCAGGCGCAACAGGCCTTCGCGTGCTCGAGAAAGATAGGGGCTTGCGTCCTGTTCACCGGAATGCGTTTCCTCAAGGTTTTCCAGGGACGTCTGAATCACCGCGATAGGGGTACGCAACTCATGGGCGAGTTTGCGGCTGAGTGACCTCAGGTAATCATTGTACTCGCGCAATTTATCCAGCAGTTCCGCAAAGCGCCTGGACAGTTCCCCGATTTCATCGGGTGCATTGCTGGCAGGGAAATTGCGCGAGATCGAGCCATCCGGGCCGGTAATGTTGCCCGCTGCTTTACTCAGTCGACCGATACGAAGGGAGAGTATGCTGGCATACGCCAGCAGTCCAATCGCTCCCATACCGATCGCCATAGCGCTATAGCCCAGCAAACGACTGAACGCCTGATCTGTCAGCGACAGGTAGCGCTCGCTGCCCTGGTTCACCACTACCGCTCCAATAACCTTGCCCCCGTGAGTGACAGGTGCTGACACCGATCTCACTGCGCGATTGCTGTCATTGCGGTCCCGGTAGCGGATGCTGCTCAAGTCACCGGCCAGAGCGCGGGCAACCGCCTCCCTGGCCAACTTGCCGCCAGTGTCGGTCTCGGGCGGCAGGGCGAGCGCGCTGTCGCTCAGGATGCTGCGGTACAGGGCGCGCAGCAACCAGAATGTCTCAGCGGTGTCCTTTGCCGCAGCCGGCGCCGTAAAATCGCCGACGATCCAGCGCTCCCGGTCAATCAGCTGCACGGCGTCTGCCTGCGCCAGAAAAGGAGATAGAACGGTATCAAGCTCATCAGGTGAACGTATCAACCAGGGAGGCGCTAATTTGTCGCCAGGCTGGATGTTGCCCGCCGTCAGGGAGTGCTCCTGATTGCCCGCGCCTTGTTCCCCGGTGCTGTCCACGACGTAGAAACCCAGGCGTTCCCCTGTGAGTTCCAGTGGCAATTCAAGCTCCAGGGTGTAGCCACCGTGGGCATCCTGCCAGTAGCCCCAGATAAGCGCCGCATCGACCTCCGGCGCTTGCGCCCCGGACGCACGGGCCTGCAGCCTGCCGGGTGCCGCCGTTGCCAGCGTGTAATCGTAACCGGCGTCGCCGCGCCCGGTGCGCAATATCAGCCGGTCGCCATTGGGGTCCCGGGACAGCCCGGGGTTGTAGTAGACAAGCTGTTCGTCCTGAACTCGCAACAACAGGTACAGCGTACCCGCGTAACTCTGGGCCTGCGCGCGCACCGTGAGCGCTGCGCCTGCTTGCCAGCGGGTTTCGGGTACGCTCTCCCAGTCCTCGGCATAACCGTCCACTACCACCGCACGGGGCGCAGGTTTTACGTAGATAGACTGGCGGGCATCGGGCGCAGACGCCATGCGCTGCAGGTCAGGGTAGATGAGTTGCGGTCGCTGTGCCGCGATGGCGGCTACGGTTTGGGCAGTGGCCTTGAGCGCCTGCTCCTGTGCGTCAGCCAGAGCACCTTCCATTTCTCGGATAAACTGACAGCCCGCCCACGGCAGCGAAAGCAACAGCAGCGAGACAACGATCAATTGTCGTCGCAGGCTGAACTTCAGGTTTTCCATCGGTAACCCACGCCATACGCGGTTTCAATGGCGCAAAAAGCGGCATCCAGGGCCTGAAACTTTCGTCGTATGCGTTTGATATGTGAGGTAATGGTGTTGTCGTCAAGCACCACATCGGCACTGTCCATCAGCTGCTGCCGACTCTTTACATGCCCGGGATGCCGCGCCAGGGCGTTGACCATCCAGAACTCGGTAACCGTCAGCTCAACAGGTTCTCCCTGCCAACTGGCAGTCATGCGCTCAAGGTTGATTTCCAGGGCCCCCTGCCGCAGCAGTTGCTCTCTCCGTTCGGGTGACGCAAGTGCCCGCACCCGCCTGAGCAAAGCCTGGATGCGGGCCAGTAGCTGCGCGTTGGAAATGCCCTTGGTGAGGTACTCGTCTGCACCCAGGCGCAGTCCGGAAATGATGTCCAGTTCGGAATCACGGGCGGTGAGAAACACGATCGGCAGGGTAGGGGATTGCGCGCGCAGCTCCCGGCAGAGTTCGAATCCGCCCTCCATTTCATCGCCCAGGCCCACGTCGATGATAGCCAGGTCTGGTAATTGTAGCGCGAAAGCAGCAGCCGCAGCGCTGCGCTCGCTGTAAACCGATACGCGAAAGCCCTGGCGCTGCAGGTGGTCGCGGTAGTTGGCGGCAATGTTGGCCTCGTCCTCGACGAGGGCAATATGTTGTGGCATCAGTTGTTCAGTCGGGGGAACAGGAATGGTGGCATCGTTTCAGATAACCGGCGGTAGCTCAAGGTCTTGCCACAATTGATCATAATTGCGTCGCGTTTGGCCATATTGTGTCCATCACATTGCCACAGACACAGCACTTAATGGAGGTGACATTACTTCGGAGTGCCCAATATGATTCTTCCCAGCCTGTATCGCAGTGTTTCCCGAGACCGCCAACGCTTTGGCTGTCTATCCTGGTGGTTAGTGTTTCGGTGGTTGCCGGTAATGCTGCTTGTGACCCTGTCGTTATTGTTGCTGTCGGCGGCGCAGGCGAGAGCAGAAGAGGGCCCTCTAGAGGAAGTAGGCGCGGGTCAGTTGCTACTGACGGCAGCCACAGGCGAGGTGCAGATGGCCTTGAGCCAGCACAGTCGTGTGGATATGGACATCTCAGGCATGATCGCCGTGGTGCGTCTGCAGCAGGTATTCAGGAATGAGACGCCGCATTGGGTAGAGGGTGTTTACGCCTATCCGCTGCCCGACACCAGCGCGGTACGTCACATGGCGCTGCAGGTTGGCGAGCGGCGTATCGTCGGCAGGATAAGTGAGAAGGAAAAGGCCAGGGCAGCCTACAAAGAGGCGAGGAAGGCCGGTAAAAAAACCTCGCTGGTAGAGCAGCAGCGGCCCAATCTGTTTACCAACCGGGTGGCAAACATCGCTCCGGGTGAGACGGTCACTGTGGAGCTCGAGTATGTGCAGCCAGTGCGCTACAGCGATGGTTCATTTGCCCTGCGTTTGCCGGCTACCATCACTCCGCGCTATCTGCCCGGTGTACCCATGGAGCGCGGGTCAAGCGAAACGATGGACCTGCTGCCATCCCACGGGTGGGCGGTGGCCACCAGTGAGGTGGCGGACGCGGCGGCAATTTCACCGCTGCAGCATGCGGCTGCGGGCTCTGACCTCGCACCGCGCAACCCCCTTGAATTACATGTGCGCCTCGATGCGGGACTGCCTCTCGCTGAAGTGACCTCACCCTATCACCAGATAGTGCTTACACGCCGTGACAATAGCTACACGGTTCGCCTCGCCAATGGCAAGGCTGAGATGGATCGTGACTTTGAACTTAACTGGCGGCCAGTAACCGGGAGCGTGCCTGCCGCAGCCCTGTTCACCGAGCAAGTTGATGGTGAGTATTACGGACTGTTGATGGTTGTACCACCATCGCCGCAAAAGTCGCCTGAAGCCCCGCCGAGGGAACTGGTTTTTGTTGTCGATACCTCCGGCTCCATGGGTGGTGTATCCATCCGTCAGGCAAGGGATAGCGTGAGCAGATCGCTGCGATTTCTACGACCCGAGGATCAATTCAATATCATTGCCTTCAACAGTGGTTTCAGGACGCTGTTCAGGCAGGCGCGGGCCGCTTCGCCGCACAACCTGCAATTGGCGCAGGAATTTGTGCGCCATCTGCAGGCATCGGGCGGCACGGAGATGCTCCCTGCACTGCGCGCAGCACTGGCGCCATCGGGGGTCGCCGACGAGTTGGCCGCCAGACCGCCATTGCGCCAGGTAATATTCATTACCGATGGCGCAGTGGGCAATGAGGATGCGCTGTTCGCAGAGATTGAGCAGCGACTCGGGGCTACCCGGTTGTTCACTGTGGGAATTGGCTCGGCGCCCAATGGTTGGTTCATGCGCAAGGCGGCGGATTATGGTCGCGGCAGTCACACGCTTATCTCCGATGTGGGCGAGGTGGATGCGAAAATGTCTGCCCTGTTCCGGCAACTGGCGTCACCGGTCGCCGTTGATATGGCGGTGGCCTGGCCTGCACCAGTCGAGGTGTGGCCGGCTCGCGTTCCAGACCTGTACCTGGGTGAGCCCCTGTTACTGGCAGTGAAATTTGGTGAGCAACTCCCGGACCAGCCCCTGCAGGTAACCGGGCGCATCGCAGGGGCAGAGTGGCAGACAACCCTGAGGTGGCCCGGCGCGGCGGCGCCCGACGCGACGGCGCCCGACGCACCGGCGCCCGACACTTCTGCCACCCATCCCGGCGTTGCATCGCTCTGGGCGCGCAAGAAGATCGAGCACTTGCTCGGCGAGGCGCGCCACGGCGAGGACCAGCAGGCGATACGCGACAGTGTGCTGCCCATCGCCTTGCGCCATCAGTTACTCAGCCCCTACACCAGTTTCGTGGCTGTGGAGGAGGTGGTCTCGCGGCCGTCGACAGCAGGGTTAAAAAGCCTTGCTGTGCCCAACACCCGGCCACAAAGGCAGGCCCCCCAGGCCTATGCGTATCCGGGCACAGCTACAACGGCCACCGCCAGGATATGGCTGGCCAGCCTGTTGCTGATGTTGGCGGTACTGGTGTACGCCTGCCGCGCGGAGTGCGAATATGCCTAGAAGTTCGGCGGGTGCCGTGGTGCTGGTATTGCTGCTGATATCGCTAACGCAGTTTGCCAGCGCCGGGCTCATCCACGCCAAAGCCTGGCTGGCACCCATACTCATTGAGCGGGCGTGGCAGCAAAGCCTGCTGGGACAGGGGCGAGCGGTAAAGCCCTGGCCCTGGGCTGACACCTGGCCCGTTGCACGCTTGAGTGTTCCTGCGCTGGGCGTGACCCGCTTTGTACTTCATGGTGATGGCGGCCATTCACTGGCATTTGGTCCCGGTTACGACATCAGTTCCGCCGCTTTTGGTGACCCGGGAACGGCCATCGTTGGAGGCCATCGCGATACCCATTTTGCTTTCCTTGCAGACATGGCTACCGGCGTGCTGCTGACGCTGCAGATGAGCGATGGCCATACGCGTCAGTACAGGGTGGCCAGGACCCAGGTGGTAGACAGCCAGAAAGGCCTACTCCCGGTATCAGGCAGTGAAGAACTGGTCCTGGTTACCTGCTTCCCGTTCGATGGAGTAACCACTGCAGGCACCTTGCGTTTTCTGGTTCACCTCGATCCGGTCCCCGTTGCCGACGGCGATCTGTCCGGTCGGGCATAGGGCAATTGCGCCTGCCTGTGCTGGCCCCCGGCTGTACTGGATGTATACTTGCTGGTTGGAGAGTAGCAACGAGGCAAGACCGTTCCCATGAAGCCTGTACTGATGAAACCGCTGGATGCTGTCTGGTTGCTGATGGAAACAGCGGATACCCCCATGCACATGGGGGTATTGGCCATCTTCAAGCAGCCCCCCTCCGGCGGCAAGCACTACCTCGCGCAACTGGCGGCGGAGATGCGTGCCGTCCCGGCAGTGGCGCCCTGGAATCGCCGCGTTTCGCGACGTATTGCTTACCGCCTGGTTGAAGAAAAAGACTTCGACATCGACTACCATTTTCGCCGCTCCGCGCTGCCGCAACCCGGCGGCGAACGGGAGCTTGGCCAGATGGTGTCACGCCTGCACAGCAACCCCCTGGACCTAGCCCGGCCCTTGTGGGAACTGCACCTTATCGAGGGTCTGGAGCGCGATCGCTTTGCGCTGTACCTGAAGGTGCATCATGCCATGGTGGGCGGGGTAAACGGCGTACCGGTATTGCTGTCAACGCTCGCCGATAGCGCTCGTACACGGCGCATCACCCCGTTGTGGTCGCAACCGCTGAAGCCGGGGGATGACCAGCAAGACCTTACCGATAGCCTGCAATGGCCCGGCCTGGGTGAATCAGTTGATTCTCTAGCCAGCATGAGTCGAGCTGCCCTGGGTCTGCTGCGCGGTGCTATTCGCCCCAGCGAACGCAACAGTTTCTTGTTTCCCCGGGGCACGCCGCGATCAACGCTGAACCGCCGCATTACCGCTCAGCGACGGTTTGCCACGCAGCAGTTTGACCAGGCGCGTATCGAGGCGCTGGCAGAGGCCACGGACAGCACCGTAAATGAAATCCTCACCTATTTGTGCGGCAGCTCTCTGCGCCGTTTTTTCAAAGAGTACAACGCACTCCCGGATGAATCCCTGGTAGCTGTGATACCGGTGTCTCTGCAGGAGCGCGGGCAGCACCTTGCCGGCAATGCGATCGCCGGCTTGCGCGTGCCACTGGGCACCCACGTGGCAGATCCCCTGGAGCGACTGGGTTCGGTGAAGTCCAGCATGAAAGAAGTGCGCCAGGACCGGGCGTCCTTGCCTGATGATGCGGTTACATCCTATGTGCTGCTGCGCGCCGCACCTCTGTATGCGAGTCAGCTGACCGCAGTGGGCCAGTTTGTGCCTCCGCTCTACAACCTGGCCATTTCCAATACGGCAGGCGCCGACAAGCCGCTGTATTGTCAGGGTTCTCGCCTGGAAGCTGTCTACCCGATGAGCCCGCTGTTGCAGTTCAGTGCGCTGAGTATTGACTGCGTCAGTTACGCCGGCACCTTGAATATAGGCTTTACCGGTGCTCGCGACACCTTGCCTCACCTGCAACGCATGGCTGTCTATGTGGGCAGGGCGCTGCAGGACCTGGAAGAAATTGTCGCCGAAGGGGAGGCTGCCTGATGAGTAAACTGACCCGCCTCGCCCTCGATCAGACTCTGGCCCTGAATCAACGTTTGGCCGAATCCACAGCGAACAGTATCGACTGGCTGTTTAAACGTGACACGCTGATCAAATCCGGCCGCACCTGGTTTGAACTGGTTCACGATGGCGACCTGATGTCGGTGCGCTACTATGACTTGCCCGACGAGGATGAGATTCAGTTGGTTGACGGCACGACGATGCCGATACAACGCAAGCAGCATGCTGTCCCCTTGGTGCTGGTGCCGCCATTAGGTGTGACCACTGAGACCTTCGACCTCATGCCACAGCGCAGCCTGGTGCGTTATATGGTCGCCTGCGGCTTCAAGGTTTACCTGGTTGACTGGGGCAAGCCGCGTAAAGAGCATGCTCACCTGGGCCTGCTCGACTATGCCCAGGAGATGATGGGCCAGGCTCTGGAAAAAGTGCGTCGACATTCTGCCAGTCAGGACCTGTCTCTGATGGGGTGGTGCATGGGCGGGCTGTTCTGCCTGCTTTACCAGGGGCTTACCCGGGACAGGCACGTGCGCAATATTGTCACCGTAGCGAGCCCTATCGATCTGGAAACCGGCAAGGGCGTCATTTCCATGGTGGCCGGCGTGGCGCAGGCGATGGACGGCCCTGCCAAACTGGTCAGCAATTATTCGAATTTCCGTCTCAATACCCTGGACCCCGCGCGCCTTTCCATGCCCGACTGGGTGACCACGCTGGTGTTCAAAATGACCGATCCGGTAGGTAGCGTGACCACCTACTGGGACCTGGTGACACACCTGCGCGATCGTGATTTTGTGGAGTCACATTCCACCACCTCGGATTACCTGAACAACATGTTGCGTTACCCAGGCGGTGTGGTGAGGGATATGGCCGCAGGTGTGGTCAATGAGAACCAGCTGGCGCGCGGCAAAGTGTATATTGGTGACGAGGTTGCCGAGTTGGATAGTATCCGCTGCAACCTGCTGGCGTTTGCCGGGAAGACCGATATTCTGGTGCCGCCTGAGGTGGCCAGCGGCATTACCGACGTGGTGGCCTCGCAGGACAAGGAGTTTCGCGAGGCGCCGGGCGGCCACATGGGCGTTATTATCGGTAGCAAGGCACAGGCCGCCGTCTGGGCGGATTCAGCCCAGTGGCTGGCGGAGCGTTCAACGGCCAGGCGTGGTTCAGGCGGGAAGCCAGCGGCGAAAGGCGGGCGACCGGGCAAAGCCAAAACCAAAGCCAAAACCAAAGCCAAAACCAAAGCCAAAACCAAAGCCAAAACCAAAGCCAAGGCCAGACCAAAAAACAGGCCCAAAGCCAGGGCCTGAGTCTGCGGCCGGACACGAGGCTGGCTGCGGGGGCCTCCATCGCCGGGTCTGCAGCCATAGGTGTTACGGCATTATGCCCGGTTCAGCTCTCGCGCATGCCAATTCCCGGGAAACCTGTGCTAGACTGCGCCGCTTCTAACCCGGTTCAAGCAACCGTAAGCTCAGCAAAAATCCCGGATTGAAGCTGACTCACGTGGCCTTTAGTAGGGGCCACCACTGATACAAGGAAAGCTCATGCCTGTTGTCACCCTGCCTGACGGCTCTCAACGTAATTTCGATAAACCCGTTTCCGTCCATGACGTGGCTGCCGATATCGGCCCCGGTCTGGCCAAGGCCGCACTCGCCGGCGTGGTTGATGGAATAGAACGCGATACCTCCTTCCTGATCGAGGATGATGCCTCGCTCGCCATTATTACCGAACGCGACGAGGCCGGTTTGGAGATCATTCGCCACTCAACCGCTCACCTGCTTGCCATGGCAACGCAGGAGCTGTTCCCCGGGGTGCAGGTAACAATTGGGCCGGTGATCGAGGATGGTTTTTATTACGACTTTGCCACAGAGCACAAGTTTACGCCGGAAGACCTGGAAAAAATTGAAGCACGCATGCAGGAGCTGGTGGCGGAAGACATTCCGGTAACCCGTATCGTTACCAGCCGCGAGAAGGCGATTGAGCTGTTTCGCAGTATTGGCGAAGAATACAAGGTGCAGATCATCGAGGATTTGCCCGAGGGTGAGGAGATTTCACTCTACAAGCAGGGCGACTGGGGCGACCTGTGCCGCGGTCCTCATGCTCCCAGCACCGGTAAACTCGGCGCGTTCAAGCTGACCAAGGTAGCTGGCGCATACTGGCGCGGCGACTCCAACAACGAGATGCTGCAGCGGGTGTACGGCACTGCCTGGGCAAACAAGAAGCAGCTCAAGCAATACCTGCATCGTATCGAGGAAGCGGAGAAGCGTGATCACCGCAAGATAGGCAAGAAGCTGGACCTGTTCCACACCCAGGAAGAAGCCCCGGGTATGGTGTTCTGGCACCCCGCCGGCTGGAGTATTTACCAGACGATTGAGAGTTATATGCGTGACCAGCAGAAGGTGCACGGCTATCAGGAAATCAAGACCCCGCAGCTTGTTGACCTGTCGCTGTGGGAGAAGTCTGGTCATGCCGATAAATTTGGCGACGACATGTTCATGCTCAAGTCGGAGGATCGCGAGTTCGCGGTGAAGCCCATGAACTGCCCCTGCCACGTGCAGGTGTTCAATCAGGGGCTGAAGTCCTATCGTGACCTGCCTCTGCGCCTGGCCGAATTCGGCTCATGCCATCGCAACGAGCCATCCGGGTCATTGCACGGCATTATGCGGGTGCGCGGTTTTGTGCAGGACGATGCGCACATATTCTGCACCGAAGCGCAGATCCAGCCCGAGGTATCGTCTTTCATCGACTTCCTGCACGCGGTGTATGCAGACTTTGGTTTTGCGGATGTAATCTACCGTCTCTCTACCCGGCCGCAGCAGCGTGTCGGCACCGATGAAGATTGGGACCGGGCGGAAAAAGCCCTGGCCGACGCCCTGGATGCGCAAAACCTGCCCTGGGAAGAACTGCCGGGGGAGGGGGCGTTTTATGGGCCCAAGATCGAATTCTCCCTGAAGGACTGTATTGGCCGGGTGTGGCAGCTGGGCACCATTCAGGTCGATTTCTCCATGCCCGGGCGGTTGGACGCCCAGTATGTGGCAGAGGACGGCTCGCGGCAGGTGCCGGTAATGTTGCACCGGGCCATCCTCGGTTCTTTTGAGCGTTTCATCGGAATTCTGATAGAACATTACGAGGGAATTTTCCCCACCTGGCTGGCGCCGACACAGGCCGTGGTGCTCAATATCACTGACAAACATGCCGAATACGCCAAAACTGTGGAAGATTCCTTAAAAAACAAGGGCTTTCGGGTGATTTCGGACTTGAGAAACGAAAAGATCGGCTTTAAAATCCGCGAGCACACGATTCAGAAGGTTCCCTACCTGCTCGTGGTAGGGGATAAAGAAGTAGAATCAAGTACAGTGGCCGTGCGCGCTCGTCGTGGTGAGGACCTGGGATCGATGGATCTCGATGCGTTTTTAGCGCAACTCACACAGGACGTAGGGCGTCGCGGTCGTATTGCAATGGATTAATGGAGAATCAGCATTAAGAGAGACAGTAAAAGTGCCGCCAAGAAGGCACTTACGAATGACCAGATTACGGCGGACCCGGTTCGCCTTGTTGGCGCCGAAGGCGAACAGGTAGGCATTGTGCCGCTGAGTGAAGCCAGGGCGGCGGCGGAAGCCGCCAGTATGGATCTCGTATTGATAGCTGATTCAGACCCCGCAGTCTGCAAGATTATGGACTACGGGAAGCACATCTTTGAGGCGAAGAAGCAGAAAGCTGCTCAAAAGAAGAAGCAGAAGCGTACGCAAGTCAAAGAAATGAAGTTTCGTCCAGGGACGGAGGAAGGAGATTATCAGGTAAAACTACGCAACCTGACACGTTTCCTTGAAAACGGCGATAAGGCCAAAGTCACGCTGCGCTTTCGCGGACGTGAAATGGCTCACCAGGAAATTGGCATGGAGCTGCTCAAGCGAGTAGAAGCTGATCTGGCCGAATTGGGCGGTGTCGAGCAATTCCCGAAAATGGAAGGCCGGCAACTGACAATGGTTATCGCACCCAAGAAGAAGAACTGACGGCATTGTGACGCCCCGGTTTCTTTATATTTTAATATTCAAATGCGGAGTATTTGATTATGTCTAAAGCAAAAGTTCACAGTGGTGCTGCCAAGCGGTTCAAGAAGACCGCCGGTGGCTACAAGCGCAAAAGCGCACACAAGAGTCACATCCTGACCAAGATGACGACCAAGCGGAAGCGTCAGCTGCGCGGAACCTCCATGATTCACAAGAATGATGAAGTTCTGATCGATCGCCTGCTGCGCGCCAAGTAACGGTACTGCACATCACCCTATAGGAAAGGAGAAGACTCATGCCTCGCGTAAAACGTGGTGTAGTGGCGCATCGCCGTCACAAGAAGATTTTGAAACAGGCCAAGGGTTACTACGGCGCTCGCAGCCGTGTATTTCGTGTTGCCAAGCAGGCCGTTACCAAGGCTGGCCAGTATGCATACCGTGACCGTCGTCAGCGCAAGCGTCAGTTTCGCGCGCTGTGGATCACCCGCATCAATGCCCAGTCTCGTGCCAATGGCCTTAGCTACAGCCGCTTTATCAATGGCCTGAAGAAGGCCGATATTGCTCTGGACCGCCGCGTGCTGGCGGACCTTGCAGTGCACGATAAGCCGGCTTTTGCAGCGATCGTGGAGCAAGCGAAGGCCTCTCTGGCCTAAGCCCACCCCTACCGTGGGAATGCCCCGCGGTTCGCTGGCTATCTGTAAAACTGAAAAGGGAAAGGGCGTTGCTCTTTCCCTTTTTTTATGCACAGGGAAGTACGGTATGCCGCGAAAGCCATGGAGGGCGGTAGCGGCGAATGCAAATGGATGTGCGGTACGTCCGTGAGAGGCAGGAAGCCGAAGCGGACGCGGTTGGGAATGAGTGTGTTCCCCGAATCAACAGATTTATATCGAGACCAGGAAAATGGACAACCTTGAATCACTGGCCGCCGCCGCCAGGGCAGCGATAGAAGCAGCTGAAGACAGCGCCGCGCTGGAACAGTTGCGCGTTGACTACCTGGGCAAGAAGGGGCAGATCACTTCCCTGCTGAAAGGCCTCGGGCAATTGTCGGCCGAGGAGCGCCCGCAGGCGGGTGCGCAAATCAATGTGGTCAAGCAGGACCTGCAGGGCTTGATCGCCCAGCGCAAGCAGGCACTTGCGTCTCTCGCTGTCGAGGCTCAGCTGGCAGCCGAGACGATTGACGTGACCTTGCCCGGGCGAGGCCAGTCCACCGGTGGTATTCACCCGGTGAGCCGCACCATGGAAAGGATGGCCGAGTTTTTTGCTGCCATTGGCTTTGATGTGGTGGAAGGCCCTGAAATTGAAGACGATTATCACAATTTTGAAGCGCTCAACATCCCCGCGCATCACCCGGCCAGGGCCATGCACGATACCTTTTATGTCGATGAACACACGGTTCTGCGCACGCATACCTCCCCGGTGCAAGTACGGGTGATGGAGAGCCAGGAACCGCCGCTGAAGGTGATCTGCCCCGGGCGCGTCTATCGCTGCGACTCGGACCTGACCCACACGCCCATGTTTCACCAGGTTGAGGGGCTGTTGATAGATGAACACACCAGTTTTGCCGATCTCAAGGGTGTTATCGAGGCCTTCCTGCGCGAGTTTTTTGAACGGGAGCTGGCGGTGCGCTTTCGGCCTTCCTACTTTCCCTTTACCGAACCCTCTGCCGAGGTGGATATACAGTGCGTGAACTGCGGCGGCGACGGCTGCCGGGTGTGCAGCCACACTGGCTGGCTGGAAGTAATGGGCTGCGGCATGGTGCACCCGAAGGTGTTTGAGTATTCCGGTATCGATACCGAGAAGTACACCGGCTTTGCATTCGGTATGGGCGTGGAGCGCCTGGCGATGCTGCGTTATGGCGTCAACGACCTGCGCCTGTTTTTCGACAACGACCTGCGCTTTCTTGAGCAGTTCTGATCACCCTGGATTGTGGAGAGTAAACAGTGATTATCAGTGAACAGTGGCTGCGCGAATGGGTCAGTCCCGATATAGCCACGGAAGAACTTGCCCACCAGATTACGATGGCAGGGCTGGAAGTGGACGCGGTCAGCCCGGTAGCCGGGCAATTCAGTGGCGTGGTGGTTGCCGAGATCGTATCTGCCCGGCAACACCCTGACGCAGACAAATTGCAGGTATGTGAAGTGAATGTCGGCGCGGAGACGGTACAAATTGTCTGTGGCGCGCCGAATGCGAGAGCCGGGCTTAAAGCCCCCCTGGCGGTGGTCGGCGGTGTGCTGCCCGGCGACTTCAAGATCAAGAAGGCAAAGCTCCGTGGTGTGGAGTCCTTCGGCATGCTCTGTGCGGAGCAGGAACTGGGCTTGTCGGATGCCAATGAGGGCTTGATGGAGCTGCCGGATGACGCGCCGGTGGGCAGCGACCTGCGCGACTACCTCGGGTTGGATGATCACACCATTGAGATTGGCCTGACACCGAACCGGGCAGACTGCCTGGGGCTGGCAGGGGTAGCCCGTGAGGTGGGCCTGCTCAACAGCCTGCCCGTAACCCAGCCGAGCATAGATGCGGTACCGGCCACTATCGAAGACTCGCTGCCGGTTGAGCTGGTCGCGCCCGAACGCTGTCCGCGCTTTGTCGGCCGGGTACTGCGCGGTATTGATATCGCCAGACCCAGCCCGCTGTGGCTGCAGGAAAAACTGCGCCGGGTAGGCGTGCGCTCCATTGACGCCGTGGTGGACGTGACCAACTACGTGATGATGGAGCTGGGGCAGCCCATGCACGCATTCGACCTCAATGCCCTGCAGGGCGGAATTCGCGTGCGCACGGCACAAGCCGGTGAATCGCTGGAACTGCTCGATGGCCAGACGGTAAAACTCGACACCGGTACCCTGGTGATCGCCGACCATGAAAAGCCGGTGGCGATGGCTGGCGTGATGGGCGGGCAGGGCACTGCGGTGAGCCAGCAAACCACTGACCTGTTTCTCGAGGTGGCTTTTTTCACACCACAACTGATGGCCGGCAAAGCCCGTTCCTACGGTTTGCATACTGACGCCTCGCACCGCTTTGAGCGGGGCGTGGATTTCACCTTGCAAACCACCGCCATGGAGAGGGCAACGGCGCTGCTGCTGGACATTGTGGGTGGTGAAGCTGGCCCGCTGCAGGAATCGGTAGCTGCCGAGCATTTGCCAGCCAGACCTGACGTTTCGCTTCGCGCCGCGCGAATCAAGCGCGTCCTGGGTTTTGCCATGGAGCCTGCAGAGGTGGAGCGCATTCTGGCTGGTTTGGGCTTGGGCGTGACCCCCACGGATGAGGGCTGGTCCTGTACCGTACCCAGTTGGCGTTTTGATATAGCCATTGAAGCGGACCTGCTGGAGGAATTGGCCCGTGTCTACGGCTACAACCGCATGCCCACGACGCGCACCACCACAGAGATGGTCATTCCAGCGCGGCCCGAGGGTCACCTGGCCTTGTCCGGCGTGCGCCGTCACCTGGCTGCCCGCGGCTTCAGAGAGGCCATTACCTACAGCTTTGTCGACCCGAAGTTGCAGACCTTATTCGACCCCGGCTTGCAGCCCGTAGCACTTACCAACCCTATCTCGGCGGACATGGCGGTAATGCGCACCAGCCTGCTGCCGGGCCTGGTGTCCGCCGTGCTGCGCAATACAAAGCGCCAGCAGCCTCGTGTTCGCTTGTTTGAGACGGGCCTGCGCTTCCTGCCGGGGGAAGACTGCCTGAAGCAGGTGCCCACGCTTGCCATGGTGGTGACCGGCGAGCGCCTGGCTGAAGGCTGGAGCACCGACGCCCAGGCGTCGGATTTCTTCGACCTGAAAGGAGATCTTGAGAGCCTGTTGTCACTGACGCGCAGCGGCGGCAGCTTCAGCTTTGCTGCTGCCCGACGGGACGCGCTGCATCCCGGGCAGACCGCATTGATTTCCCGGGACGAGGAGGTAGTCGGTTATATCGGCGCCCTGCACCCTGCCGTTGGTCAGGAACTGGGACTGGCAGCCCCGCTGTATGTGTGCGAAATCACCCTCTCGGCACTGTTGCAAGCCGAGCTGCCACAGTTCACCGAATTGTCGAAATTCCCCGAAGTACGCCGTGACCTCGCGATTATTGTCGATAGAGAGGTGCCGGCAGAAGAGGTGATGACAAATGTTCGAGCATCGGCAGGCACTTACCTTACGGACTTAACCCTGTTTGATGTCTATGAGGGCAAAGGTATTGATCCTAAAAGAAAAAGTCTCGCCCTTGGTTTGACATTCCGGGATTCTTCGCGCACTCTTAGCGATCAGGACGTTAATCTGGCGGTCGATCAAGTGGTTGATTCGCTGGAGAAAAACTATAAAGCTGAGCTCAGGAACTAGGTAAAGGGAAGATGCCCGCGCTGACAAAATCTGAAATGGCTGAACGCCTGTTTGAAGAGCTTGGGCTCAACAAACGGGAAGCCAAAGAGATTGTTGAGCTCTTCTTTGAGGAGATACGCTCCTGCCTGGAAAACAACGAACAGGTGAAATTGTCGGGCTTCGGCAATTTTGACCTGCGTGATAAAAGCCAGCGTCCCGGACGCAACCCGAAAACCGGGGAGGAGATACCCATCTCCGCCCGACGCGTGGTGACCTTCCGGCCTGGCCAAAAGCTGAAAGCCCGAGTAGAGGAATATGCTGGAACCGAGCCACAATAACGAATTACCCGCTATACCGGGCAAGCGCTACTTCACCATAGGTGAAGTAAGCGAGCTGTGCGCGGTAAAACCCCATGTGTTGCGCTACTGGGAACAGGAGTTCCCGCAACTCAAACCCGTTAAGCGACGCGGCAACCGCCGTTATTATCAGCGCGACGACGTACTCACCATCCGCCAGATTCGCAGCCTGCTTTACGATCAGGGCTATACCATCGGTGGTGCCCGCCAGCGCATGACCGACGAAACAGGCAGTTTGGCCGGCGTTGATATCAAGGCGGTCATCAAGGAAACAATCGAAGAACTGGAAGAACTGCTGAAAACCCTGTCTCCGGCCAATTAAGGTTTGTCTGACCGGCGGTTTTCAGTATAATGCCGCCCTCGCTAACACAGCGATTCTCGGGGCGTAGCGCAGCCTGGTAGCGCACCACACTGGGGGTGTGGTGGTCGCAGGTTCAAATCCTGCCGTCCCGACCAAAAAATCTTCAGAAACAGCCAGTTAGGCCCACAGCCTGCTGGCTGTTTTTGTTTGTGCGGGAGCGGTTGTGCACCAAAAGCTTCTTGTCATTAAGGATGATCGCCCACTTTCGCCGTGTAGCGGTGACTTTGATAGTAAAATTTGAGAGGCCGTTCTCGCTCACATCGCGTAAGGTTTGATCTGCACTCATGACCAGTTGTTAGGTTGGAGTCTTATATTGATTCAGTTTTTCTATTCACATTTCTTAATCATAATCATCAGTGGTCTAGCTCTGTTCTTACTGTCAGGGTTGGGCATCGTTCTGTCTCTACGAGCGGGTAGAAAAGGCCATGCGATATTTGCAGCCTTACTCCTACCCGTAGCGATTGCTCTGTTCATTTCCCCTCGGGAAATAGTAGCAAGTTCATTGATAGCTCTTGTTCAGTCGGGAGATACTGGCGTAAGACTTGGGCCTGAGACGGCCCTACATTCCAAGCAAATGTTGCTCGATGGCCTGGTAAGCCTGTATCGATTGAAACGCCGTGGTGGGTCTCGTTACACTGATCATGAATATGAATTCACCGTCTGCCCAGCGCGAGGAGCCCGGTGCTACCTTGTTACTTTTGCGCAAGACTCCAGAGATAAAGAGCTTTTCTGGGTCCATTTCGATCTCGAAACTGGAAGGATGCCATTGGGCTTCCTGGATGCCAGAACTAGCGCTTATCAATGGTATTGAACGATGCCATTTTCGTAATAGCCACAGGCCCGGCTCGGATTTTTTTAGTATGCAATTGCTCTCGGTGAAGAAATGTCGAAAAGAGTTCTCGCCTGGCATCGACCAACTTCGTCGATCTGCTATTTGCTTCGCCGACGAAGGTGGTGACGTTTCGTTGAATGAGTAAAGTGGAGTCGGCCACAGGACTTCGAGCCAATTTTGGAGAAGTACCGCTAGAGCCACGTCCGCTCATGGCCCCATTGCTGTACTTGGCCAGTATGTTAGATTTAGAGGCGGTTGATGTCAGCTTTCGTCCCCAGAGCGGTCGCTCATGTTTGAAAGGATTCACTGTGCACAATGACTTAGTCAATATACTTGGCTGTTATGAGTACTAGTCTGCGCAGAGTCCCATGGGCCATCACGATCTTGGCGGGTGTACTATTGGGCGTCTTATTTGCTCCGTACGAAGTTATGAAACCTTTTCCAGCTTCACGATGGGTTATTCTGATTTTTGGTGCAGTGGCCACTGCTGTGGCTGCATCTTGGCGCACACGCGACATCACGTTTGCCGAAGTGAAGTCTATCCACCTACTGACTGTCTTTGGTTTGCTCGTCGGAGGATTGGGTTTGGCAGTTAATATTGCTTTCTCGGTTCAAGGTTATCCAGTATTTTCCGTTTACTGCCTGTTGTGCGCAGCATTTATGTCTTTCCTATCCTGGGCTCGTGCCAATGAAACGTACTCATAACAAGAACAGGCAGTTCGCCCCTTCGGGGCCGGACGCCCAAACCGCTGCGCGGTTCGTGCACCGCTGCTGCAAGCGTTATGAGGCAGAGCTTTAGGCGTACCATGAATAGAAGCCTAACCATGCTGTTTTTCTCATTTTTGGTAGTGAGTGCCTCCGTCTTCTCGTGCGAAGAGAACGTCACATCCTTCACCGCGAAAGTTGTCCGCGAGAAGGTACTCTGTATTTCTAGCGGTGGTTGTGTCCAAGAGATTTCAGCTAAATTCGGCGAAAGCACGATGGCTATAACTAACAGTAAAAAGCCATGGGTCGAAGAAGGTGATATGGTCACAATTTTGAAACTGAAAGGCCTCTATTTACCTAGCCGCCCTCGTGGTCGTGGCCAATCCTATTTCTACAAGTTGGCTCGGTTCTGTGAAGCCTCATAACAAGTCAAGGCTGCAAGGCGCCTTCGGCGCGGGACGCCGTAACCGGCGCCCCAGCTTGAAGCGTTAGAGGTCTCTCGAGATATGTACCCAAAACAAACGGACTTGTACTTGCTAGCACTAATGATAATAGTCTCAGCAAGGCATCTATATGTTTTAGGGAGCACCTATTTTATTTATGAGGCAATATTAGTTGCTATAGCTGTTGGGTTAAGGCTTAGGTCTAAATTAGCTTTAATCGTTAGCTGGTTTTACACCATCATCTTGGCGGTTGCAGCTCTTCGGTGGGGTTTAGACATGATTGTTGAGGGTGCAAAATCCGAGAGTAACATCATGGGTTATGTTGGCTGGGCGCATGTCCCTTTGTCTGTAGGTATTGGCATAATTGCCACATATTTCCTATTTAATAAAGAGCTGGCTAATTTTATTGGCCCAGTGCCAAAAACCTCTAACAAGTCAAAGCAGCAAGGGCCTACGGCCGGGACGCGCTAACGCGCGCCCCTGTTTGAGGCGTTATGCGCCCGGATCGAGCGAGTGAACTGGACTGTACTTATTCTTGTTCTGGTAATCGGGGGAGGGGTTAGAGGTGGCCCCAGTTCTTTGAACAGCAATACCCATTCTATAAGTGGATGCCTGCCCGAGGTTTAAGCTGCCATGGGTAGTGGCAGCGATTCAAAGTAAAACT